>ENA-OWPI01000258-OWPI01000258.1-marine-metagenome-genome-assembly--contig:-NODE-258-length-81451-cov-11.016160_pt1 | contig 81451 bp, 56 predicted proteins | sample MGYA00238138_ERZ651775 | MGnify/ENA primary metagenome ERZ651775 (study PRJEB26906, sample SAMN06265043) | marine metagenome | isolation source: Helgoland LTER site | place: Germany:Helgoland, sampling... | reverse complement strand
CGCCATTGGATGTATTTTATGCGCTGCATCTCCCATTATTAAAAATCGCTTTGTATATAACGTGTCACTCACCGACATCGATAAAGGAAATGAAGTTTGATTTGTAATACCGGTGACAGGTTTATATAAATAATTAGTTCTTGCTAAAAATATCTCTAAAAATTCATTTCTTGATTTTTTTTGAAGCTCTTTGTGGAGTTTATTCTGACACGACCAAACAATAGAAACTTCATCCTCAGAAAAAGGTAAGATGGCCAATGTACTATCATCAAAGAAGAACTGATAGGCGGTATCATCTGATCCAACTGCAAATTTTAAATTAAATGTAATGGCTGTTTGATTAAATTCTTTCTTATGAAACTCAAAATTAGATTCAAGATCTTGCTTTCTTTGCTGATCTGTAAAGATACATAAATCAAAATTTTTATATTTTTCACTGTCTACCTTTATCTGATCAAATTTATTTTCAATATTGTTAATAACATTAATAGTCTTTGCCTTTGAGTTTAGTTTAGAAATAGCATCAACCAAATCACTCTCTTGTATCATATAAGCCAAGATATTTTTATTTGATTCTATAGCATCCATATGTATAGATTGATTTGAATGCCCCTCAAATAATTTTATTTTTTTTATTGGGTGTGCTTGACTGAGAATCTTTTGATCTAATCCAACAGTTATTAACCATAAGTAATTTGCTGGGGTAATAGCAAAAACGCGATTATAAGATTTTTTACTTTTTTTGCTAACTTGGTAGGTATTGAAATTATTCTTTCCAAGGAGATGAATAAGTAAATTGGCAACAATACCATCACCGGCAATCAAAATATCTTTATTTATTTTATTTACCATAACTCATTTTCTTAATAAATTTCCGCTTCATAAACCCTACAGTGCTGAGTGCCAGCAAAGCCAAGCCCCTAAAGCGATTTATTCCAATGATATTGTCATTAAATACAGAAGCTAGCTGGCCTGTAATGGCAAATAATTTCTTTTTTTCTTTTTGTCGTTGAGCAATATGTGTATCTAAATTATTTATTGCAGCATCAAAACCTTGATCGTTTATATGGCGAAATAGGTGGTAAGCGTCTTGCACTCCCATATTTAAACCTTGACCTGCAACTGGGTGCATAATTTGAGCAGCGTTTCCAATAGCGATTATGAAATTTGTATTTAATTCTTCAAGTTTTGATTGCATAAGCGGAAAAGATGTCTTTTTTCCTACCTCAATAAATTTACCAACACGATCACCAAACTCCTCTTGCAAGCAATTTAAAAAGTCTGCCGTGTGCAGTTTTTCGAGTTCTCTAATTTTCTCCATCGGCGCGGTCCATACCAAAGAATAGCATCCATCTTTAAAAGGTAATAATGCCAGGGGCCCGGATGTTGTAAATCTTTCAAATGCACGATTTTTATGTGGCTGATTGGTTTTGACTATTGTGACTAATGCATCGTGATTCAACTGTTGTTCAGATTTATTATAAACAACACCATCAATTTTAGATTGGCCACCATCTGCCAATACTAACAAATCGAATGAAGAAATTTTTTTTTTTTTTCATCTGCCATTTTTTCACACAAAGAGCAGTTTTTAAGCGTTTTTCTTAATAAATTCATATATTCTTTTTTTCTCCATCTCATTTCATCAGCGTTTGACCACCACCGTTTATATGACTCACGAGATGACAACAGAAGAAGCGAAAGAAGACAAAGAAGACAACAAAGAAAACAAAGAGGAGGAGAAGACGACGAGGATTGGTAAGAAAAACCCGCTCCTCCCGACGGTGCTTTGGGCGCAACGACGCGATCGCATTTTTTTAACGTTCGAGATCAAAAATGCGATTCGAGATTCGATTCAATTGGAGGTACGAAATCCGTACCCGCTGGAAGCGATGGAGGAAGAGGAAGGAAAAGGAGCGGCGTTGGGGTACGTTGGAACGAGCGCGGTTGTGTTTTCGTGCGAGAGTTTAGACGTGTGCGGAGAAGAAGAAGAAGAGAAGGAAGGGATTTTGATGATCGACGATTGTTCGGTGGAAACAGTCGGGGAGAAGTTGAAAAGACAGGCGTTTGGAGAAGAAGAAGAAGAAGAAGAAGAAGCCTCGCCGACATCTGTCGTCGACGGCCAACAACGCCTCCGTTCTCCTCTCTCTCGCGAAAGACGACGTAAAAAGCACACGCACGCCATCGAACTGGAACTTTACAACGCCGTCCTTTCCAACCAAATCTCGCATAAACTCACCGTCACGGATAAAACCGTCCACCTGGTTCTCTTCAAACCAAAACCAACTCCGCACTGGCCTCGACTCCTCGCCACGCGCGAAAAGTTCCGCCACGTCAAAACCGACTTTGACAGCTGGAAAGACGAAGACGAAGAGTTGGAAGACGAGAACAAGTTCACGTTCGACGCGAACAAGATGTTGAAAATCGACCAGTACGAAGACGCGGAGTTATTCGACGATATCTCCTCGGACGACGAGGACATGCCGGACTTGACCGAAATGGTTTAAGAAAAAGTAAAAAGAGAGAGTAGTTCTACTCCCATCATCTCTTTGAGTAAAGTAGCGCACGTAATCATTCATTGATAAACCATAATACTCTCGATCGCCACCAAAGCGTAAGCTTTTTTTGCTCGTATTTTCTTATCCAAACACCGTTACAAAACCTCACAATTCCCGCGCATAGAAAAAGAAGAAGTTAATAAAGAAGAAGAGATCAGAGTTCTTCTCAAAACTCAGAATGTATCCTCTTCCTCGTCAAATGCATGCGCGGGACCCCGATGATGCGCGAGAACAACAACAACAACGAGAGCAACAAAACAGCGACAGCGAGGAGGACGAGAGCGAATGCCTTCGATGTCCAATCTCGAGATGCGTCTTTCTCGACCCGGTCATGGTTGCCGGTTCCGGGAACACGTACGAACGGAAATCCATCGAAACGTTCTTCGAAAAGCTAAAACGATCGGGGTTGCCGTTGCGGGACCCGATGACGAACGAGCCTTTGAACAACCACAACTTAATCACAAACTGGGAACGACGGAGGGCAGTGCAGAAATATTTAGAAAAATTACCCTCGGAGAAGGTACCGACCGGGTGGGAGAGCAGAGAGGTACCGAAAGCGAGAGAGTTTTTACTCGACGAGAAGAGACGGAAAATGGGGAAGGTGGGGGTGTTTTTAGAGCAGTTGGAAGAGGTTGGACGATGGACGGTGACGCACGCGTACGGGGTGGCGATTGCGTTTATAGTCGCTTTGCTTTGGACGCCGGTGTTTCCTTTGGATTTGTATTCCGGAACACATCCTATATTTGGCGGCGGGAGACGACTCATTGACGGGGACGAGTATGGGCTGTTTCCATGGGTGTTTGGGAGCGCGCGAGAGAGAGTGAAGGAACGGAAACGAATGGAGTTGATTAACGAGGCGTTTGATTCGAAGTTGACGCAAGAGCACGGCGGCATGGCGCCGGTGACGTCTTTGAAACCGTACGGCTCGAGAGTGGTGGCGTACAAGAACAACAAATCGAGTTTGTTGTACTTGGAAATCTCGCCGGCTAAGTTTTTTTCCGCGCGGGGCGTCTCTCAGTTTACATTCAGTTCGCTTTGGATCTTTTGCGTCTCGACGTTTACGAGAGGCGCGTTGAGAGCGAACCAAGCGCAGCAAGGCGGCGCGCAGCATTTTTTGCTCCCCGTGTTTTCCGTGCCGTTTTGGGGAGTTGGGTTCGTCGTCGCCAGAGACGCCGTGTTGTCGGTGACGGAGACGAAAATAATAACGATTTCTCCGGAGACGTTTACCATCAAGAGTAAAATTGGCGGGTTCGATTACGAGGTGAGATACGGGAAGACGCAGGAACTGACGAGCGTGAAAAGAGAAGTGGCGAGTATCGTCAACGGCGTAAAACACTACGCGATAGTATTACGAAGAGGCGTGGAAAAAATATTCGTGGAAAACGGCGGTTTGGAATACGAAGATAACGATTTCGTGAGTAAACTCATCGCGGACGCTTTACGGGCGAACAGCCCGAAGCGATGGTTGTTTTCGTGATTAACAATTCAATGTACAAAGGCTAAAATTAATTCTAATGTTGTAATTCTATCTACTAATTATAAAGTGTACCAAAACATTTCTACATGAAAAACTATTATCTACAAGTCTAGGTCGCTCATCAAGTATTCCGCTTGTTTTCTCACGATGACTTCGCCTTCTTTGAACAGTTTTGCGGTCATGACGTTTCGTTGCAACGCGACTATTTTGTTGTGCGCGATCGGTAACGGTCCAGGGAACGACACGTCCACGTGTCTCCAAGGCCCAGCGGATCTCAACCCGTGTTCCATAAACTTCGTCCATCGCTCGTTACCGACGCGACTGTTCTTCTTGACTAACTTCTCCACGCGTTCGCGCAACGGCGCGGTCGGTTGTACTTCCGCTAATCCACCCGCTTTGCGATCTTCTAATTTGATGACGCCGTCGAAAACAACCGTCGGCCCTGAGTTCAAACTCGCCCACTCGGCTTCTTGTCTTCTCGATAACTTTTCGTGTCTAATCGAAGCGGTTTCGTAGGAAACGAGGAAATCGTTCGCGGCGTTTGCAAACGCGCATCTTCGTCTAAACGCGCTCAACGCCTCGATAAAAAACATGTTAGACTCCTCGTCGTCGATTGTCATTCGAGCTAACAGCGGCATTTCATTCGTATCCTCCGTTCCTTCGACATCGAACAACGCTAAATCTTTAACGCTTTGACCAAGGCCTTCCCCGGCCCACATCCGAAGCGGTCCCGGGACTAATTCGAAGTACCCGTACTCGCCTACGCCTAAATGCGGCGTCGCCGTCGTCATGAACGTGTGCATCTCCATCCCTAAAATCGTCTTCGTCTCTCTCTCGTACAACCTCGTCAGCGCGTAGCGACAATATAAACCGCCCATGCTATTCCCGACGAAGCTAATCTTCGTCAGCGGTCCTTTCCTCTTCTCGTCGTACTCCTCCGCGAACGTTTCCACCTCGTCGACGATGCGTTCTCCGCCGGCAACGACTCCGTCAAAACTTCGCATCGGCGTGTTACACGACACTCTCAATATCACGCTGTTCTCGTCTCGCGTCATCAACTCGGTCGCGAGCGCGAGTAAATCGTCCTCGGAGCCGCCCAATCCGTGCACGAACACGTACAAATGCTTCTCATCTCTATTACTCGTCATCGCTTCCGCATTCTTCGCGCTCGCGGCTTCAAATCGCACACGCATGTCTGTTCGTTCCGTTCGCATCCAGTTCGGCGCAGAAACAGTCTTGCTGTTCAACTTCTTCAACAAAGACGACGGTTCAGATACTTTACGTCTCCGTTGTTTCCTTTCCGTCGCGGAAACGTTCCCGAACTGCTTCAACATCAAAAGCGAGTCTCGAGTCGCCATCGTTCGCTGCTTCTCCCTCTTCAAATTTTCCTCGCTTCTCGGTCTGACTTTGTACACGCAGAGGAGATGTAAGATGAATTTCGCGGGGAAACGCGTGCAAAACCAAAGGATTCGAAGGAGGACGGATTTCAGAGGGACTGGAATCTTAGATAAAAACTTCGAAACTTTTGATGATGGTTTCGAGGAAGAGAGAGAGAAAAAGATGGAGGACAGAAACGAAGCTCCCATGTAATACTATATATATCGCGTGCGTGTGTGTGTGTGCGCGCTTCTTACGGTGCGAACACGAAAGAGAGAGATGCACTCGCTTTTACTGAAACCCTAAACACTCACCGTGTGCAGAGAAAAAACCATCGAGTGAAAGCGGCAGAACGAGATACCAAGAAAGCGCGCGCAGCAACGGCCAGAGCGTGTTATGAAAACGATTTAACGAAAAGAAGAGCAGAGCTACGCGCTGCTTTCACGTAAAGGTAGTAGTGTTACACATCTCGAGAGGAAAGAGGAAGAATATATTCAAATACAACACATTACAATTTCCATTTGTGTTTGGATTTTGGGGCCGCGTTCTTACTCTCGCGAGATATAAATTACTCTCGAAACGATGATGCGGAGCGTCGAAGACGAGAAAAGAGCGGACGAAGAACGGACGTCGCTTTTAACAAAGAAGAACACAAATAACAACAACGACGGGAACCCCGAGAACAACGCATCGTCGGAAGAGGAAGAGGAAGAGCAGTACTCCTATTACTACCACGAGGAGGAGGACACCGAGGAGGAGGAGGAGAATTTAATTGTCGAAACACCGCCCTCGGCCAACTCTTTTTCGTCGAGGAAGGAACATTTTTTCGCTCCAAACGAAAGCGATTGGAAGAAAACGAGTCTGAGTCGAATGATTTCAACGTCGAAGGACCTATTATTTTGTAACGCGTCGACGTTGCGAGTCCTTTTAACCGTCCTGTTCATTACCGGCGCCTTGCTCACGGGCGCGTCGTACGGCTCGCGGTTCGGGGGCGATTTATACGTCAAGGTAAGACCGCGACGGGAATCGGCGATTGGGAAATCGAGAAGGCACGCCGAAGCGGGAGTGACGCTCGTGGATGAGATGAGGTATCCGTACGCGAAGTGTTTGGATGGGACGAGCGGGAGTTATTACGCGTCGTTCGCGCCGAGTTCCGGGATCGCGAAGAAAGCGCACTATAAGAATTTAGCCGGATCCGGGGATAAGTTCGTGAAGAAATCGGAGGCGGAAATTGCGTCCTCGGCGATGGACGGGTTTTCGACGCACAGGACATGGGTGATCATGCTGAACGGAGGAGGCGAGTGCGTGGAAGGGCAGAAGTGCTCGGAGAGAGCGGAGACAGAGTTGGGAAGTTCGAGTTTAGCCGCGCCGACGCACGAGTTTAAGAGCGGATTGACTGAGTTGCACGAGACGCACAACCCGGCGTTCATGTACGCGAATATGGTGGTCGTGAATTACTGCTCCGGCGACTCGTTTTTAGGTCGAGGCACGGAAGCCGATAAAGACGGGTTGTGGCACTCGGGTGGGCACATCGTCGACGCGGTTATCGACACGTTGTTGGAAAAACACGAGATGAAGAACGCGGACAAAGTTTTAATCGCCGGACGGTCTTCGGCCGGGATCGGCGTGTTGAGTCAAGCCGATCGATGGCGCACCATGATTGAACGCGGAGCGAAGAGCACGGATTGGTGGACGAACTTTCGTCGTTCGAAACCGGCGCCAAAAGTGTACGCCGCGCCGTTTGCCGGGTTCAGGTACACGCACAGGTCGGAAGAGTCTAATAATAATAACAATAATAATAACAAAGAATCTCGCGGCTCAAAGAAACTTCATCAACAACAAGAACAAGAACAACAACAACACACTCAACGCCACGGCTCCGTGCGAAGAGCGTTACTTTCTTCATCGATTTCTCATCCGGCGTTTGACTTTCCTGAAACCGCCGCGGTGGCGAATCGCGACCGCAATCTCAAGGAAGAGGTTGATCGCACGAAGAAAAAGATTGATTTGTTGGAGATGAAGAAACAGTTATCGCAACTCGAACGCGAGCGAGTATTAGAAGGAGCTGTCGCCGCGCATGAAAGTAACGGCGAAGTCGCGAACAGAGACAAAAATATCATAGAGGAGATGGAGAGAACGAAAAAACGCATCGAATTGCTGGAGATGAAGAAACAACGGAACCAGTTCGCGGAGGAGCTTTCTGGAGGAGAACGCTCGGCGGAATCGACGGCGGATCTCGGTAAAGTTCCCAGGCCTCCGACGAGAATGCGCGATGAAGAAGAAACAGAAGATGATGAAAACGAGCATTCAGCTTCAACGTCATCATCGCCGACGTCTTCCTTAAGAGCGAAAATAACTCGTAAAGCGGCTTTGAAAAAAATGGAAAATGGAGGAAACGACGGCGAATGGGAGACGTACATCAAATACTGGCACGCGAAGCGTTCGCTCAATCGAGCGTGCGTGTCCAAGAACGAAGAGAGCTACTGGAAATGCGCTTCCGCCGAAGAGGCGTTTAAACACGTCAAAACGCCGGTGTTTATTTCGCAAGCGTTGACGGACGCTTTGTTAGCTGAAATGGTTGGCGATAATGCGTCCCCCTACGGTCTTTCCTCGGATCCGTCCAACCCGTCCGTCGAAGGCGCTTTAGGCAAACGCGAGAAGATTGCCCTGAAGAAACTCACCTCTGCTGACATTCTTAGCATGGACACGAAAGAAGAAAGCAACGAAATCTTACGGTTGATGTCTTTGAACGCGACGGCGCGAGAAATCTACGCAGAAAACTTGATGAAAGTCATGCGCTCAGAGTTGAAAATGGTCGTCGAACATCCCAACGCGGGCGTGTTCGCGCCAGCCTGTTACGCGCACAACGACTTTGACGACGTGTATATCGACGGGATCGATCACCACACCGCTTTGGCGTGGTGGGTGTTTAAAGATTCAAACGTCAAGTTAGTCGATACGTGCTCGGGCGTGTTTTGCAATCCTACGTGTAAACACTCGCTGGCGGAGTCCAGCATCATCCCTCGCGCGAACGAGGACGGAACTAACACTCTAAACATCAAGCAAGGCGCGCGCGCAGATATGCCTTGATTTTGATGATAAAAGCGACGAATAGCAGCATCTACGTGTAAATGTAATATATAGTATTTAATGTTATTAAAGATCTTCTTCTTGGACAATAATAAAATTCTTGCTCTCTTCCTTTCTTCAAAACCAACGTGTTCTTTTGCGGAAAAGATATACTTTTGAGAGTACCCACCCGTGTTTTCTTCACTCACTCTCTAAATTGACGTATTATTCGTTTATTAGGTATTAGGACGGCATGTACGAGCTCGTGTCAATCTCATCCGGCAAACCGTCGATGCTGACTTCAAATCTCTCGTGCACTTTGCTCAACACGTCGGAATCTTCCGAGCTCGAGACGAAGCTGATCGCCAAACCTTTCGTCCCGAATCGACCGGCTCTGCCAACTCTGTGCAAATACGTATCCGCGTCCCCGGGCATGTCGTAGTTAATCACAATGTTCACGCGCTCGATATCGATACCTCGCGCGACTAAATCCGTGGCCACTAAAATTCTCTTATTCCCGTCTTTAAAACTTTGGTATCTCAACAAGCGTTCCTCTTGCGACATGGCTCTCGAAATCGCGATGCTCGGAAAGTTGCACTCCTGCATCAACTTATCCAACGCCGTGCACCTCGCCACACTGCTGACAAAAATAACAACCTGGTTAAACTGCAGCGCGTCCAACAAATCGGTCAACTTTCTATTCTTCTCTTGCTCTTCCAACTTGACGTAATGTTGCACCAAACCGTGCAACGTCAATTTCGTCTCGTCGTCCACGAAAATCTCCATCGGATCGTTCATAAACTTCTTACACACCGGTCTCAATTCTTTACTCAACGTCGCGGTAAACATCATCACTTGCTTATCGTGCGGCGTCAACTTAAAAATCTCTTGCACGTCCGCCCTCATATCCAACTTCTCCAAGCACTTATCGCACTCGTCCAAGATGAAATGCGCGCACTTCTTCAAATTGATCGTCCCTTCTTGCGCCAACACCTTCAACCTCCCCGGCGTCGCCACGATCACGTTCGGCATATTCGCTTTCAACTCCTCCCTTTGCGTCTTAATATTCACCCCACCGTAAATCACCGCGCATTTCACGTTCGGCATGTGTGCGCTAAACCGAGTCATCTCGTGCGAGATTTGATACGCGAGTTCTCTCGTGTGACACATAATCACCGCGCCAACCTCCCCAGGCGACGGGTCGAGTTGTTGTAACACCGTAATCACAAACACCGCGGTTTTTCCCATCCCGGATTTTGCTTGGCACAGGACGTCCATCCCGAGAATCGCTTGCGGGATGCACTCGTGTTGTACTAAAATTGAGAAAATTTTGTGAGTTTTTTAAAATCCGGCCAATTAGTTGTCCAATTACGTGTCCAATTATGATACGAATGCACTCTGAGAACTCTTACGCGCATCGTTTTCGAGAGAGAGAGACAAAAAAGAGAGCGTCTAAAGGAAAAGACTACTACTACTAACAACGGACGATCACGTTCTCGAGAATTTCTACGTATAATTACCTTCGGATGGATGTTCGAAACCGCAATCCACGATCGCTCGGAGCAATTCCGGCTTTAAGAGGAAGTCCCGGAATCCGGTGGAATGCATTCCAACGTACCCTTTTTTCTTATTCTTTTCCCCTTTCTTTTCGCCATCTTTTGATGCCGTCAGGGTGGTCGTTTTAGCGACGTCTTCCTCCTCGTAATCGAGCAACTCTTCTTCCTCTTCTTCGGCAGCCATAGTGTTTGTGTGTTTTTGAAATGACGCAAATTGGAATTGGACAAATGCTTCAAAATGAGGACATCTGTGTCTCGCATCTCCGGTAATGCTCTCGCAGTTCGAGACCGATTGAAGAGCGCGAAGATAACAAGTTCAACAGCATCAAAACAAGGAGGCGCATTTCTGTGTTGTTGCTGCTGTTACGCCTTCACGACTTTCGCACTGAATAAAGGTGTTGGTTTTTCTTCGAATTCTTCCATGACGACCCCTACGAGGAGCGGGGAAAAACAGTTGAAAGAATTATGGGCGGGAGCGTACGAAGCGTGGATCGATTGCCCGGAATCGAGAGAAAAATTGTTATACATGAAACCAACTTTGAATACTAACACGAGCACGATGAGTAGCAGTAACAGCGATGAGGATGCGTTTCAGTTTCCGAGTTGGTTACGGAGGAAACAAGTGTTCGCTTTGACTGCGCACAACCCGCGAGGCGTGGAAATTTCACGAGCGAGAAACGAGCGAGCGAACGAAAAGTTGGAAGAGAAGATAAAGCAATTAATCGCATCGAGAGGAAGCCAAGGAAAAGACCAGGCGATGTATTGGCCGTCGTTTGGGTTTTCCTCGGAGGATGACTGGAGAGAAGACGGGTACGCGGTGGCGTTTTCGGATGTGGACGCCACCGCGGAGAGCGACGTGGTACGGCTCGCGAAGGAGTTCGAACAAGGCGCGATTTATAAATACAGATGGATTAACGACGAAAAAAGGATGGAGAGGAAGACGGTTGGGGCGTTGATGATGGAAACGGAAGAAACGGTGATCGTGGAGGTGTGCGAGAAACCGGTAGGGGTAAAGCTCGCCGATGTAGCGATATAAATATATCCTTTTAGGAGTTGTAAAAACATAAAACTACGAGCGATGAATCATAGCTAACACTTCCTCCGCTTGCCCATCTTCCAACACTTCCTGCTCGGTTTTTATACCTACGACGCCAGAACGGACGCTATCGTCGAGCATTTCCGTGATCCACTTTTTCTTCTTCGTACCGTCTAAACTTTGTCGAGATTTCTCCTTCTCGCTCTCTGAGAGAAACCCTTTACCGAGCATGGCCATGACCATTTCCGTGTGCACGTTGGACTGGACCAGCGAGCGCATGTCGTTATCCATTCGAGTGTATTCGCGAATGCGGATTCTTGAATCGGCGGCGGCGTCGACGGCGCGGAAGACGTGGTCGTGGCGTTCGTGAAGTTTTTCCAGGTCGCGGAGAGGTTCGATGTCCAATGTCAAAGTTCTACCGGGAGGTTCGTGGAATCGTCTCAGCGTCGCTAATTGCGCGGCAACCTCGCTGGCACCAGCAGCTCTCGTGGCATCTTCTAAATCTCTGGCGGTTACTCGAGCGTGGACGGTGGTCGTTGATCCGCCAGCCGCGACAGACGCGGCGACTTCCGGGTCATGTTCAAGCATTTTTTGTAAATTTACGAGCGTTTTGTGAATTTCCTCGGAGGAAGCGCAGACAGAGAGCACGTTCGCGACGTGTTTTTCGTACTCGGCCGCTAAAACGGAAGCCGCGATCCTTTTCACGGAATTGTTCAATCGAGCGCCGGATTCGGAGTGCCATTTTTTTTTCGGTCGTTCGTCCAAGGACAAATCGCTCAAAGTCAAATGCGCAGCTAAGGCGCCTCTCTCTTCGTGATCTTCCTCAGAGCCTTCCTCGATTTCGTCCATAGAGAAGTGCTTCTTCGATTTCGGACTCTTCATGGCGCGTTTCTCGAGAAGCGCTAAATTTTCAGCCGTGAGTAAACCGGCGTTGAACTTCTTACCAGAAATTGTCGAGTGCCTCCCTAAATTTTCGCCGCTACTTCTCTCAAAACTGCTTCGTCCGGAACTTTGTCCACCAATGCTGCTGCTACTGTTACTGTTGTTAATATCTTCTCCTGTGAAATCATGGTCGATCGTCTTTATATTTTTTCCAACGTCTCCGGTTAAGTTTTTCGGGATTTTCAGTTTTTGCGATTGCATCGGACGATGTTTAATACCGGCGACAGACTTTGACCGTTCTAACGTTGACCAGGAGAAACGCAACCAATCGTCCGCGACGCCCAATACTTCTCCACAAGACGGTCGCTCGCTCGCGTTGACCGTGAGTAACGCTCGGATCAACTTCACGAAGTGCCTCGGCGTAGAGTCGTCCAATCTTGGGAAGATGCCGCGAAGCATGTCGTGCCAGACTTGCGCTATCGCCGGTCCGTCTGGAAAGCCAGAGAGTAACGTTAATAACACCACACCGACGCTCCAGCAATCCGTTTTCTTCGCGTACGGCATGTCGCTGCACATTTCCGGGGAGGCGAAAAATTTCGTTCCGTGCATCCCTTTCAACGTTTCACCGGCGGAGCAAAATATCGCTGAGCCAAAATCGATCAATTTCAAATGCGGGACGCTGTTCGGTTCTCTCGTCCACACATCTTTACACATGATATTGTCTGGTTTGATATCGCGGTGACACACGCCCAATGAGTGCATGAACGATACCGCACCCAGCATTTGCGCTGCTATTGCGCGCCAATCATTCTCGTCGAACCATCTGCGTCGCGCAATCGCGTCGAATAAGGAAGATCCGCCGCAAATTTCCGTGACGATATAACAGATCCCGAGATCGTTCGATTTGTCTTGGTATACGCCGCGTAAGATGGGTAAATTTGGATGTTTCCCACTGACAATTCGCAATGTATCGATTTCGTTCATGATTTGTTTTCTCGATTCGAAGGTTTTGAGCACCGATTTTACCGCGCACACGTCACCGGTTTCTCTTCGCACGGCAATTCGAACGGAACCAAACGCGCCTCTTCCTAACAACGCCCCGATTTGGTACTCGTCAAAAACCAGCCTTTGTTGTCGAGTACCTCGAAAGCCGTATACGGTAATATCATCCGCAACGTCGTCGATGAAGAAATCATCCTCTTGAAGAACGTAATCGTCTTCGCCGATGACTCGATCAAAGGAGACGTCTGTCTTGCCTTTGCCGTCGGAGGCGTTCTGATTCGCTTGTTTCTGCTCGTCCATGATTAACTGCATCAATTCCTTTTTCGTTTTCTTTTTTCTCGCGACGCTAACTTGCAATCTATCCTTAATCTCCGTGGCTTTAAACAATTTCATGTATTCCTCCGGCGGCGGTATATCCGCGATCAACAACGTAATATCGTCGTGTCTTCCTCGCAACTCCAATACCTTTTCTATAATCTTGTCCGCGCACTCCTTGGAGCTACTCAAGGTTGCACAAATCTCGCTAATGTCGCCGTCTGAAATGGCCGCAAACACACCGTCGCTGGCGACGAGTAATCGAGCGCCCGTTTTTGGTACTTTTACCCTCGTCACTTCCGGTTCGCAAGTAATCCCGGGAACGGCGAAATCGCCGACCGCTCGGGACACCGCGAAACCTCCAGGGTACGCTCTCAGAGGACCAATCTCGCTTCCATCCGCTCTTTGCATTCTCCCGAGTCTGCATCCGGATTGCACTAATCTCACCGCTTCCAAAGGATCGTCGGCGTTGTGCTCTCGCGTCAACCGTTTATGCGCGCGCAAATTCACCTCGAGATCGTCCGGGTCGTGCTCATTCGGATGCGGCAATAAAAGCGCCCCTGAATCTCCACACGACGCGCAGACGATATAAAACGTCGCATCGCCCTCTTTGGTATCCAACCCTCTCTGAATGGAAGCACTCGTCACCGTCGTCCCGCCCGTGGGCACTTTCTGTTTCCCTCCGAAACACGTTCCGAAACATCCGCTCCTTTTCACGTGCACGCTTTCGTCCCCTTCTTCCAACCCGTGCTGTTTGAACCCTTTTTCCAGATCCCTCGTCGCTCGAATCAACGCTTTTTCCAAGTCGAAATCAATCTCTTCGCTCAAAACATCCTCTGCGTCACCAAACGCGTCCGAAGGCTCCAAAGAGGAAGTTTCCCTCAAAACGGGCTTACTCCCACCTTTTCTCTTCTTCTCCTTTGCGGTTTCCTCCTTCTCTTTCTCCGTAGCTTTGAACACGTATTCCAACCAGTGCTTCTCCGCGTACTTCGCCGCTAAATTCGTGATGTGTCCGTCGAACACCGCGAGCTGTGCGGTCACGTCCCCGATTCTTGGAACTCTCTGCGTCAATTCGTCTTCCTCGGTTTGCGTTTGCGTTTCAGTCGTCGTTTCCCGTCGTCTGCGCAAATCCAAGCAGACTTGGAACCGGTCCTCGTCTTTCAAGCGGACGATGCGAGAGTTGTACGGGAATAATTTCGTATCGTCCTCTTTGATGTTGCTCATCGTCGTCGTCGTCGTCGTTGTCGCGTGTGATGCATTCAACTAGTATTAGGTAAAAATTGTGGCGTTTTAGGATAACGGTCCAAAAACTTAAAAGGGCAACAAAGCGAGAAAACGAGAGAAAGCGGAGGAACCCTTCACGCGCGACGAACGCACTCTCGAGAGAAATACTACTACTGTTTATTACGCGAACATTATACTATTTGCTACGTTACAGATGCGACGAAATGCATCACTTCTTGACAGTAAACATCCCGCTCATATCCGCGCTCATTTTCTGCATAAGATTTTTCAGATTTGAGTTTGAGCGTTGGCGTAAATCTCTTTCGCGGTCGTTTCCTGAATTTCCCGCCATCGCCGCTCCAGCGACAGATACTTCGTCGAAAGTATCGTCGCCGTCGGTGGTGCCTAGGCGGTCGAACTGTTCGACGAATCGCGCGATGTCTGCTTTGCGCATGCCTCTGGCTTCGCAGATGCGCGTGAATTCGCTTCGGGTGGCTTTCGGGTCCATGGCGCGGAGGGATTCCGCGATGGAGTCTTCCGGGTTGAGGACGCATTTGAGCACGGCGTCGATGCGGGAGAATTCGCGTTCGACGGTTCGGCGGAAAGAGCGCGCGTAATTGGTTGCGTTCGTTGAGGACGACGCAGACGAGGATCCTCCTCCTCCTCCGGAGACGACCAGAGGGATTTCGAGGAGTTGCGATTTGATCGCGTTCGCGTCCAAGAGCGCTTGTTGACAGCCAACCATAGAGAACTTTTTGACGCGAAGTAACGTGGCTCTGAGTTCTCTGGAAACCGATGCGGCGAGCTTTTCGCAGAAGAATCGGAAATGGTTCTCTGACGACGCGTTCGCGCGAACAATCTTAGACGCGTTCAAAAACGTCGTCGCGCACGTTTCGACAAACTTCGAGTGGTCGCCGACGGTTTCAATCGTCCCCCAGTTCACGCGCAAGACCTCGGTAGAAACGCCCGTTTTAAGCGTGACGGAACGAACTAACGTGTTCAAAGTTTTCGCGATGCATGATTGAAACGCGTCTTCGGAAGAGGATCCGTCAATTTTCTCGCGAAAGGACGGGTCCAAAGCGCGTCGAGTCGATTCCGCGAGCGGCAAAATCGTCTCCGCGCAATATTCCGCCGTGTTCACTATGAGAACTAAAACCTTGATTTCGTTCATTTTGACTTGTTCGGAATTGCGAGGGTTGGCGATGGCCGACGCAGCGCGTTCGGCTCTTTCGTTGAGTTTGAACGCGTACGTTTCTAAAACCGCTTGAAACGCGATGAACATATCGAATAACGTTTGACCTCTCGCCAAGTTGGCGCATCGTTTGAACACTTTCTTGATGTTCATGAACATATCGCCGGAGCTGATGAGAATTTTATCGCTCTTATTCGTAGTGCTCGTCGGTCCCGCGTTTGATGACGAAGTACTCTTGGATCCGGAAGGAGCGCCACTGTCTGATGCGCCCGTCCCCGCTTGAGCGCCATCACCTCCGCCTCCTCCGGCTTCGTAATCCGCGGACCCCCACGTCTCGGTTTTCGTCCCTCGTTCGATGCCATCGAGCATTTGTCTCTTTTCTAAATCGACGTAACTTTGCAAGTGTCCCTCAAACGCGCCGGAAATAGCGCCTCTGAACGTGATATTCATGGCCGCCGAGGCGGCGGAATCCATCGGCATCATTCGACCTCGATTGTTTGCGTTTAAATCTCTTTGTTTACGTTCGCGCTCGGCGCGTTCTCGCACGGCCGAGGCGGTTTCACCATCTAAACTCGTTTCTCCTTCCTGTAACGAGACGCCCTTAGCGTTCGTCGCGTCCGACGAGGTCGACGACGAAGACGAAGACCTTTTTTCGCCGTTCCCAAACGTCTCGTCCAATTCCGCTTCAAACTCAAGCGTCCTCCTCAACGCCATCAACAACACCTGCGCGTCGTCCGAGTTCTGTTGCGATAACGCGTTCACATCGTCTACGCTTCCGTTAATAGTATTAATATTATTATTGCCGTATTCAGCGCGCATCATTTCCTTCTTATTATCCAAAGCTTCCGTCACGAACGCTCTGGTCATTTTACACAAACTCGCCGCGAACAATCTCGCCACCGCCCACCGCTCTGGAAACACCCCCCACGCCGTGCTCTTCTCCCTCACCCTCTTCGCGATCCAATTACACCTCCTATCTACGCTCTCCACGTTATTCCTCTCGCTCGCAAAACTTGCCGCGTATTCCGCCAATTCTTTACTCGTCAACCTCCCGACGACGTCCTCCCTCACCCTCGGCTCCAACGCGTCCACGACTAAGCACGCGTCCGATAACGTCCGAAACGCGTTCGGATCGTTCATCAAAATCGTCGGTTGCCACAACGTCGCAAAGTCCTCGAACACCGCCGTCTTCAACCCACTCGCGATTTCCTCGTACTTCGCCCTCAACCTTTGAATCTTCGGCACGTCGCCGTACTCCGCGAAGTGTTGCGATAACTGCCCAACCGCTTCTAACAAGTGCGCCGCCTCCCGATAATTCCTCCGATGACACATCGTTTCCAACTGCGACGTCGCCGACACAAACATCGATAATCTCCGTAAAGATGTGATCGCTTTCTGTAATCGTTTCTTACACGCGTCCAGTTTCCCCACGTCTCTCGAAATATCCCTCGACCTTTCGTACGCGCGTTCGCAATCGAGCGAAAGCTGCACCATTTTCACATGCAACTGTTCCGCGGCGCATTCGGCGAGCGCGACGTCGCTCGCCACGCGTTCACCGGCAATCGATCTGTCCCGGATGGATTTTCGGACGTCTTTATCCATTTGTCGCGACGCGCGTCTCAGCTTTTGTTCGAGCAACGCGAAAGCATCATTCGTGTTCGTACGATTCGATGATGATTTTCCCCCACCGGTGTCGGTGTTCGTGTCGTGTATGTTGGCATCATTGAACTCGTCGTGCGCGGAGAGAGAAGCCCCGCTGCTCTCGCATGAAGAAGAAGGGAAGATGGCGTTGATGAAATCGATCGGGTCGAACGATTCGGACGAGAACGGGTCGCCGCCTCCGTCTTGTCCTCCTCTTTCTCGGTGTTGATGTGATTGCGCGGAAGACATTTTGTGAGGGAAAAACGAAACGAAATGTATGTTTACTTTAGCACTACTGTGTATATGTAACGGTACTATTTGTCTACTTTAACCATCATGGTGACCGAATCACCTTTCAATAAAACTCTCCCGACGCTCGTCCTTTGTTTCGCACCTCCGACGCGCTTCACCTCCTCGCAATCGTCCAAGACGAGATTCATGTACTCGTCGAAACCGACGATTTGCCCTTCCAGAACGTCTCCGTTCGCGGCGTGTTCGTACAGCCAAATCTGCACTCTGCTTTTCGTTTGCAGGAAACGGAAGATGAGGTTGATCGGCTGCGTCATTATGCGCTGGACTTTTGTCGCCATGATGACTTTATGTGTGTGTGTATGTAAGCGTTTACTCTTCTCGATGTGATTCGATCCGTTCGATTGATTTCCCCGAAAAGCGATGGGACGAGAACGACGCGCTCTTTTCCCGAACGAGTATCGATTTTATGCGCGCGATCGAGGACAGTAATATAAAACTCTCTCTCTCTTTTCTCTCTCTCCGTGTTCTTCTCTCGTCGAAAAGGAGCGCGCTGCTCTCTGTGTTTACTAAAAGTAGTCTCCGCACGCTCGAGAAAAGTGAAGTTTCAAAGCGGCGGCGAGATGTGACGTTTCCTCCAGAACAAAGACGCGCGTACCCGAAACACACATCGCGTAAACACGTCATCGAGCGGAAGAGAGACAACAAACAACACCATGGGCGGCAGTCGTAACGGAGGCAAGAAAATATCCACCGGTTTAGGCCTCGCGTTGTCGAAAGCGGCGGAAAGGAAAGCGCACAAATCCTCCGTTCGAGGCCAAGACGGGACGCACATCAACTACTCGAACACGACGAACCAAGACGCGAATAAAACGCGAGAAAGCGAAGGACTCGTGTCCGTGCTCGAGAGAGACGATTTGGAGGAAATGATGGCCATGGCGCAACTCTCGAACCGAGATTTTACCGCGGAAAGAGAAAGGTACGGAGGGCCAGTGGTCGTGAGCACTGGGGGTGGTTCGGAATACGCAAGCAACAGTACCGCGAATACTCATCGGATGAGTGTTGGAGGAGATATACTCGGGGACGAGGCGACGAGAGAGGAAGTGGAGCGAGCGAAACTGACGCACGAAAACGCGGCGAGGATTCCTCGACGACCGGCGTGGACGACGGAGACGCCGAGGGACACGCTCGATCAAAACGAGAAGAACGCGTTTCTCGAGTGGCGAAGAACCTTGGCGGAGATCGAAGAGACGGAAAGAGTGAGATTGACGCCGTTCGAGAAGAATCTGGAGATTTGGAAGCAGTTGTGGAGGACGTGCGAGTTGGCGGATTGCGTGGCGCAGATTGTGGACGCGAGGGATCCGATGTTTTACAGGTGCGAAGATTTGGAGAGGTACGTGAAAGAGTTGAACGAAGGGAAAGAGTGCGTGATGGTTCTGAATAAAGCGGATTTGTTGCACGAGGAGCTGAGATCGGCGTGGGCGGATAAATTCGACGACATGGGGGTGAAATATTTGTTTTGGAGCGCGAAGGCGGCGACGGAGAAGATTGAGCGGGATGCGATTTTGGAGAAGAGGACGAGGGCGTTGGCGAGGTTAGAGGCGGAAGAAAGGGCGAGGCTCAGGGAGTACGAGAACGGCTCGAGCTCCTCCAGCGAGGATGAAAGAGAGGAAGGAGAGAGGGAAGGCGGTGGAGGAGATGTATCGTCGTCGTCGTCCTCGTCCTCGTTGACTGATGAAGGAAAACAAAACGAAGAAGACGCGAGCTCGATTGCGGCGACGGAACAACTCAGACCGCCGTCGGCGATGTCCGGATGGACGCAAGCCACAAAGACGAGTTTGCAATCGCCGACGAAAGCAGCAACAGTACCAGGGAAAGAAAATAATACAATTGCTAGTATTAGTAGTAATAATAAAAACGGCCGCAACGATCCGCGCGCTAGGGTGCTCGATCGCGACGAACTTCTCGCAGAATTGGAGCGGTTAGCGGTGAAATCAGCCAGAGTCACTCGAAACGATCCGACGTTATACGCGGACGAACAACTCGATTTTCCAGAACACCGACGCGATCGCGTCGTCGTCGGTTTCGTTGGATACCCGAACGTCGGGAAATCTTCGACGGTGAACTCGTTAATTGGGACCAAGAAAACGGGAGTATCCGCGACGCCTGGGAAAACGAAGAGATATCAAACGCTCGACCTCGGGCCTCGATTGACGCTCGCCGATGCGCCTGGTTTAGTTTTCCCTTCCTTTGCGTCATCGAGAGCGGATTTAGTGTGCGCAGGTGTGTTACCAGTCGACCGATTAACGGACGTTCGCGTTCCGGTGTCGAAAATTTGCGAACGCATACCGCGTAAATCGTTGGAGGTTGCGTTACACTGCCAGTTACCGAAACCGGCATTACACGAAGACCAAAACAGACAACCAACCGCGGGTGAACTCTTGCGCGCGTTTTGCGCCGCGCGAGGCTGGGCGCTCGTCCACGGTCGACCCGATGATAGTAAAGCCGGTAGATATTTGTTGAAAATGTACGCCGAAGGTCGTCTGTTGCACTGCGAGAAACCGTACGAGTCGTACGGCGGTAAAATGGGCGACGGCATCGGCGCCGGCGCCATCACCGAAGACACCCAAAAGGCGCTCTTAAAGTTGCAGCAACAATCGACGAGTGTCACATCCGAAGTGCAAGATTTAGACGACCTCGACGTTGCTGATTTAGTCGCCGACTTTCACGCGCGATTAAACAACAACGATACGAAAAAAACGTCCCAACGCGTTCGTCCGGAACACAAGTTCCACAAAAAACGCAAAGAGAAGCGACGAATTAAGCACAAGGGAGCGGGTGAAAATAAAGACGTTGGCGGACAAGGTTTTCTGATGGGCAAAAGAGGTGGAATGATGCCGGCGCACTTACAAGCGAACGTGAGAAGTGCGATTGGAGACGAGGAGTAATAATATAATATGTTGTAAAATTACACGCGCTACCACTAGGAGCAAGTGATATCATCAATTGGTATTATAATAAAACTTCTTCAATTGACGATGGACACGCACTCGTCGCTTTCGATTCTTTTCTCCTTGACTATTTTTCTAGCATATTCGGCGACGATTTTCCCCATTCGTTCGTACGAGTTCACGGTGACGCCTCCGACGTGCGGCGTGACGAAGATGTTCGACGCCCGTTTCCCGTTTTCGCCGAGGCTGAGCAAGTCGCCGCCCACATCCACCGGTTCGTCGTAACACACGTCCGTGGCGTAATACAAAACCGTGCCATTTTCGCACGCCTCGCGCATGGCTCGTTCATCCACCAACGCGCCGCGGGCGACGTTCACAACTATACCAGGCACTCTCTCCTCTCCAAACTTTAGCGAATCTAAAAATGTTTTATTCACCATCTTTCTATTCTCCGGCGTACACGTGCACGCGATGACGACGATATTATTTCGCCCGCTCGGAAAGCTACCCACTAAATCTACGTCCGAAATATCGCCCTCGTACAAGCCATCTAACAACTCGTTGTCGTCTTCATCATCTTCTTCTCCTTTCCTCTCTCGTTTCCGTCTCAACGCGTAAATCTTACATTGAAACCCAAACTTGAACATCTTCGCTTGCGCCTTGGCGACGCGTCCCCATCCGACGAACAAAACAGTCGCCCCGAACAACGACTCCCCCATCGGTGATCCCAACACTTTATTTTCGACGGATATTTGACACTCGTTTACTTTTTTTAACGCCGCGAGTGTTAAAAAAACCCCCATCTCCGCCGTGCTCGTTGCGTTCGGGTTCGAGTCCGAGCGAATTCGTCCGACTTTTATGCCTGCTTTTGTGGCCAAATCGATGGCCACTCCTTCTAAGCCGACGCCGAATTGTAGTATCAGTTTACACTTTGACAACTTTTTCCCACGATCACCAAAACCATTACCAGCAGCAGAATTGATAACTTCTTCGTCGAATCTGGTCATCAGTGGCACCAACACGTCGTACTCCTGAATCATATCTTTCACTCTTTCCCGGGGGCAGTTTTGGACTTTTACCGTTACACCATCGGATGATGATGATGACGATGACGATGCTTCTGTATAGCGTTTCGTGGCTTCGAATCCACCGATGAATTCTTCGCCGCAGAATAACACTCGAACGATGATGTTATTCTCACTGGTATTCGTTTCATCGTTGTCCTCGTCGTCGTTGTCATCCGTTGTCTTCATTCCATTCCGTTGGGGAAATCTCTGGGGGATTCTTCATTCATTGGTGGGGTAATAACTGCGCACAAATTCACCATTAACACGCATACCCCGTGTCCTACCACCTGGTTCGAGAAAGGGAAGCGTGAAGACGATAGTATCATAAAAAAATGGAGAAAATAATCGCTTTCTTCAAACCTCCAGACCCGAAACAACTCGCCAAACAGTGGCAATCGAACATCCGGAAAGAACAGAGACGAATAGACGCGAACATTAACGAGATCAAACGAGAGTGCATGAAAACCACTCGAGAGATTAAAACGTGCCTGAAAAGACAAGATATAAACTCTGCGCGAGTTTTAGCGAAAGAAATCGCGAAAGCGAGGAAAACGATGGAGAGTTTATACGAAACAAAGGCGAACTATAATTCGATTTCCATGCGTCTAGGGGAGTCCGTGGGGAGGTTGGCGCAGGCGGGGAGCGTAAAAACATCAGCAGAGATATTAAAGTCGATGAACGCCATCGCGAACGTCGGTCAAGCGACCAAAGACGTCGTCGCTATGAGCAAAGAGATGTTTAAATTAGGCGTCATCGAGGACGTTCTCGAGGACGCGTTCGCCGGGATGGCTTCGACGGACGACGAGGAAGAGGAAACGGAGAGAGCGGTGGATGTGATTTTGAAAGAGTTTGCCGGCGAGGTCGCGGGTGCAATGCCGGAGAAAGTCGTCGAACATGAACAACCAAAGACTACTGAGGCGGTCGTCGTCCCATCGGTTTCCAAAGAAGAAGATGAAAGACGGCCGGTCGTCGTCGACGTGCAAAGTCGACTCGACGCCCTTCGAGAGTAGCGATATCGTCGTCTCGAGTATCGCTCGTCGAGTTTCGACTAAAATAGATCGAACTTCCATCGTGAACGAGTGCTCGCCTGGATACGAAAATCGAATATCTCGGTAATTGGTAGTGCATCAACTGCAGGAAGCATCAAATAATGCGACATCAAGTGCGCATTGTAAAGTGTATCATATAAAACGTAGAAAACCATCATTTTGCCTCAAAACGCTGACGCATTGACCCAAAAATCAAAATCATGTTTTGCCATCAAACAACAACACCATTCGCGAATAATCCTCGAAGAAGAGAGGTCGCGTCTACTTCGTCAAAGCACGCTTCGTCGTCTACTTCGTCTTCGTTCGGATGTTACCGAAAGCAGCAGCAGCGCTTCTGTTCTTTGTCTTCTTTAAGACGAATTTCCAATTCGAAGTTCTCGTTAGGGAAACGACGACGCTTTCAAAGTTGCGCCAAGAACAACATCATCTCTTCGACCACGGCATCGATGAAGGAGGAGGAAAACGAGGAGAATATGGAAGAAGGAGGAAATTTGAACGTGGATGCGGTCGTGTTTGAATCCGTCGTCGACACTGGCGGTGGTGGAAGTGGTTCTGGTTCTGTTGGTGGAGGGAAAAGCAACTCCAACACCAAGACCAACAACTTTTCAGCGAGCGGGATTTTTGATTCTTTGCTGAAGTCGTACGACGAATTCGACGCGTCCGAGCAACTGGAAAGGATGAAAAGAAACGCGAAACAATCGGATCGAGTGGCGAAAGCGATGCAGTATAAAGCAGGGAAAGCGGCGAGGAGTTTACGGGTGAAAGTGAATAATAGTAATAACGGGAAGGGCACCGCGGGCGTTTTGACGACGAGTTCATCGAATAATCCGGCGGCATTATTGGGAAGGAAAAATGCGTCGTCGGAGAAGAAGAGAGAGAAAAATAAGGTTCCCGTGGCGTATCCAGACGCGACGAAACCGACGATATATAAACTCACCGACGCGGAACGCGCGGCTATGGGTGCACTCGACGCGGACGAGATGCATTTCGTGCCGATACCGAACGAAAATTGGTCCGTCTCTTTACTCCGGTATCTTCCGAAAAGGTCGAGCGCGAACGTGGATTACTCGAAGCCGCCGGTTATATTCATCCCAGGATGCGCGTCGAACGCGCACACGTTCGATGTTGATGCGAGCGATGGTTTTTCCATGCCAAGATTATGCGCGGAAAAACTACGCAGAGAAGTTTGGATTTGCGAATCTCGAGGGGTTGGTCACGCGAGGAACCACGAGACGCCGCTGGAGAGTTACACGAAGCTCGTGATGGAGGAAGACGTCGAGGACGAGGAGCAATACGACGAATCGAACAAAAAGAAATCGCAAACGAAGAAGAAAATTATTGTTTCGGTGCCGAAAATCAAGCCTACCATATACGGCGGATGGGACTTCGATACGTACGTTTTGGACGATTTGCCGACGGCGTTTACGTATATACGAAACTTAATGGTCAACGAAGGCCGGGCACAAAGGGATACATTTGAGTACGATTTAATCGGTCACTCGATGGGCGGTATGCTCGCGTGCGCTATAGCGGCCAGAAGTCAACACGAACACCCAGGGTGGTCGATTCGGAAAGTCATCGCTTTAGCGTCGTCGTTGGAGTGCTCTTCGACTAACGCGCAGACGGTACCGTCCATTTACGCTCGATTCGCGGCATTAGCCGGGCATTTACCGAGAGGTTTAACCGGAGGCGCATCCGCGATACCAAAAATACACTTACCGTTACAGCCGGTTTCAGTCGGCACCGCGGAACTGTTCACTCGAGTCTTGGGCCCGCCGGACGAGAAAAGGCAAGAAGACGTTTCGAATCCAGCCTCGGCGTTCTGGAACAACTCCGTCTCTGCGACGACGTGTTACCCGGGCGCCACGAGTGCAAAATTTCTCCGAAAACTCCTCGTGTACGGATTCGATAACGTCCCGTTAAGTCTACTTCTTCAAATGTGCACCTTATTCACTCCGGGCGGCATGCGCTCGCGCGAAGGCTTGCGAAACTTCTTCACGGAATCCAAACGCCCGTCCGAAATCACCATCTTTGGCGAAAACAAATTCAAAGAAGACCCAATGGAAATGCAAAAACCCGTCATCAACTACGTCGACGCGTTCGCCAACAGCAACGTCCCCATGCTTTGCATCGCCGCCGATTCCGACCCAATCTTTCCTCCCGAACAAGTCAAAGCCTTCGCGAAAAGAGTCAACGCTCGATACGAGTGCGTCGGCGACGGGTCCATTTTCGAAAACGACGACGACAAAGAAAAAGGCGAAAACATCATCGACAAAGAAGAAGAGCAAAAACAGCGCGACCTCCTAAACTCTGGCCGCGTAAAAAGTGATGATATGCCCGAAATGAGAGACGCCAACGGAGACGCGGTTCCGAGCCACATGAGTCACTACGACGTTCTCTGCGGTAAGCGAGCGCCGGTGTTGGTGTACCCGAAAATCCTCGCCTTTCTCGAAGAATAAAAGAACAAGAATACGAAGAACACGGAGAAAAAGCATAATAGCACGTAGGTAGATAGATAGGGAGAGAGAGAAAGAGAGAAAGAGAGAGAGAGATGCGAGATGTTGTAAAAATGTTCGTTTTTTTTCTCCTCTGTCACAACACCAAAAAGCTCCACAAATTCTCCCCTAAAAGACACACAACAACTGCACACCAAGAACAACAACAACGACAACAGTTTCTTCCGTTTCAACAGGCGACGTTCACGGAACACTCAGAAGCCGACTGACTCCGTAGTATTTACGTCGTTTTTTTCGTCTCTGGTCTCTCTCTCTCTCGCACAACAACATCATCAAATTCATCAACTCAAGGGAAAGACATCTCCTCGCTTCGAGCGGATAAAGAAGAAGAACTAAAGAAGAAGAAGATAAAGAATGGAGGGAGAGGACAAAATTAAAAAAGAACAACACTCGAACGATTTGCGCCGTCGAGCGAGATTGGCGGTGATGAACAGCAAGCGCGTGTTGCTCTCGTCGACGAATGATGATTTCGACGAGAACGAAGAGGAGGACAGTCCCACGAGGAAGGTTTCGGAGGAGGAGGATGTCACGGTGGTGGTCGATTTTATCGGGGACGGGTTACGCGGCGCTCGAAAATGGCTCGGCGCGGCGACGGTTATTGATAAAGAGACGAAAGAGACGACGTTTTACGGCGTTCCGAGCCACGCGAGAAGAGTGTTGAAGGTTGTCGCGAAAACGGGTTTGGTGTCCGTGGTCGGCCCGGATTTAGGCGATCGGAAGTTTAAGTATTTGAGAGGGGTGACGAGCGTGGACGAGGAGAGCGAGGAACCGACGATATTTGCGCTTCCCGCGTGGGGGGATAACGTGTTGAGATCGGATTTTAATCGAGAGGAGGAGAACGAGGTACCGGAGATTGCGAATTGGATGGAGGAGTTGTATTTACGCGACGCGAACGATCGGACGAAATGGGAGGAGAAGTGGATGTGGCACGGCGGGCAAATTGCAAAGACAAAAGATGGAAACTTGTACGCGATTCCGTGTAACGCGAAAGCCGTATTGCGGGTGGACGTGAAACAAGCGAGAAACGGGAAAAACGCGACGGAGAAAGCAAAGGCGATTAGTATGGTTGGCGAGGATGTTATTTCGAAGATGTCGGGCGCGCAGAACAACAAATTTTACGGCGGCATCACCGGATCGGACGGGAATATTTACGGCGTCCCGTATTGCGCGGATAAAGTGTTGAAAGTTATTCCAGACGAAAGAAACCCACGCGTGGAACTGCTCGACGGCGAAGGAGCACTTCACGAGATTGCGAAAGGGAAAGACTATAAATGGCACGGCGGCACGTATTGCCCGATTGACGAATGCATTTACGGGTTCCCGTCGCATGCGGATAAAATCTTACGAATCGACTGTAAAACAGGTAAAGTGACGCAAATTGGTGGTAACTTTCCGAAAGACATGAACGAAGGGCGGTATAAATGGGGTGGTGGGGCCGTCGATAGAGAAGGTCGCGTGTACGCGATACCTTCGGATTGCGCGTGCGTTTTGAGGATCGATCCGAGAACGACCGTGAAAGTAAAACATATAATAACAGAAGAGAACAACAACAATAATAATAATAATAACAACGAGTGCGGCTATGAATCAGAAAGTCAAAAAAGTGCACCTTCGAGCCCAGGTGCGAGTCTGAGCAGTTCGCCGTCTGCGGCGGGTGAAGGTTTTCGCAAAGTAACTTTTGATTTCAACAAAGCGCGAGAGAAATCATACTCCATGGAGCGGAAAAACAGTAGAAAAAAGCAAACTGTGGTCGAAGTCGAGGAACCGCTCGTGGAGTTCCTCGGTCTCGGACTTCCAGGAATGCTTCCCAACCTGCGAAATAAATGGCAAGGAGGCGTCCTCGCCAACGACGGTATGATTTACGGCGTCCCGTGCGACGCGCCGTACGTCCTCCGAATAAACCCGGAAACTGCCGAGTGTTCATTCGTTGGCGGCGATTTAGGCACGATGGAAGATAAGTACCAAGGAGGATTCTTAGCGCACGACGGATGCATTTACTGCATCCCCGAAAATGCCGAACACGTGATGCGCATCCACCCTCCAGGATCCACCGCCTCCCCGAAACCTCAATCCTTGAAAGCGCACAACGCCGCCGTCGAAACGCCGATACCGCTCACGAAATCGCAAAGAAAGAAATTCCTCAACCGACGAAACCGAGAAAGAAGTGGCGGTAGTAAACTCCTCAATAGCACCCACGTAGCTCACCATAGCGCAGAGAAGAACAGCAGATCTTCGTGTTGTCGATTGTCGTCGTCAAGCCGCGGTTGTTTTTAGTCAAGTAATTAAGTACTAAGCAGCAAACTGCACAAATTCACACATCATCATCACTTTGCTTCCCCGCAGAACAACAACAAAACAAAGCGTTTGCTGTTGAAAGAAAAGTTTTGTTGTTGTTAGTATTGTACATGCTCCAAAGCAACAGCTCGCGCGCGTTTGCATCTCTCGCGCTCGTCGTTTGGGCCGCTGGTTTGCATCACAACGTGCAAAGCATTTCCCAATCCGAGGCGTATAAAAACTCGGCGATAGGGCAAAGCGCGAGCAGTTCGGTGTCTTTTTCTTTATTCAGTGGCAGCTCTGAAAGCGCGTCGACGAAACCGTCGAAGTCGTTGTCGTCGTCTGAGGATATTTCGGGCGAAAAGGATTGATTTGAACTGGTTGGAACGCCCCACAAACGCACAGACAAGATGACGGAGTTTGGTGGTGCTGATGAGAAAATATCTCTCAAACTGCTCGCGAAGTACTGCGTGGACGCGTGCGTTCGAGGATGCAAAGAGATACGCGCGGTCGCGAAACGAAACAAACGCGTGATGGATGATGACGGAAATTTCGCGATGAAAAAGGAAAAGATTAAACACACGTTCAAAGACGAGAACGACGCGAGAAGCGCTTTGACGGAAGCGGACGTGAACGCGCAATCGGTTATCATCGGCGCGTTGAGGAAGAGTTACGGAGAGCGGTTGAACATCGTCGGCGAGGAAGATGGCGACGCGAACGCAAAGCCGAGGGAAGATGAGGAGAAGTTGAGAGACGATTGTTTTGAGTTTTCGAAGATGGAGGAGGTGGAGGACGTTGAAGTCAGAGTCGGCGACTGCGTCGTGTTTGTTGACCCGGTAGACGGGACGCGAGAATTTATAGAAGAACGGTACCAAAATTGTCAGTGTTTGATTGGTATCGCGCATAAAGGACGAGCAGTTGTCGGTGTCGTAGGTATACCGTTTCCAAAAGGGGAAATTACAAAAGATTGCGACGTCGAAGCGTTGGCGGTGGTGTACGGGATGTGTTACGAAAAGGAGGATGAGGGAGGAACGGTGGTGAGAGTTTTGGAGACGTGCAACGAGACGTTGTTAGGGAACGCCGCCGCCGCCGCCACCACCATCGCACTCGCTGAAACGACAAAAACAAAAACAACAAAAACGCCGACGACAAACCAGCAGCAGCAGCAGAAAAAGCAGCGCGTATCGTCCGAAACGACGACGCCGAGTTCGCCGTACATCCTCACTACCGGCGACAGTAAATCGAAAGCGTTACGCGCGGCGGTAGAAGTAGTCGAAGAATGCATACGCGATGACAACGCTTATCCGACCCCACCGGAACGTTTAATCACCGGCGGCGCCGGGAACAAAATCCTCCGCGTTGCGACCGGAATCTCGCCTTCTTCGTCGTCTTCTCAACAAACGCCGCCAACGACGACGACTCCAAACGACCCTTCGAAACAAACAAAAAACGCTCCGCCGGACTGCGCGTTGATGCACATGGGCACGTGCGCCTGGGACACCGCCGCTCCCGAAGCAGTACTCCGCGCCTCCGGTGGTACAGTCACCGACCTCTTCGGCTCTCGACTCGTCTACGACTGCTCGAACAAAAACGAAGCGTACGTCAACGCGCGAGGCGTTCTCGCGTCGAGTAAACGTACGGTCGAGAGTGGTTTACACGACGTTTTTTGCCAAAAAATGAGGGAAAGTGAGACGTTGTTGACCTTATTCGGCATCGATATGTTATAAGAAAGCATCCTCCCTCCTCCTTTTCCTTTTCCTCCTCCTCCTCCTCCTCCTCCTCCTAAAATAGTAATATGTAATAAGCGAGTAAAAATGAGTCCCTAAACGAAACCCTAAAATCAATGAGGGCTTCTCAAGTCCATTTCCCATCAGAAAACCACGCATCGTCTGCGCCTCTCTCTTCTCTCTCGCGCCTCGCTCTTCTCGATTTGAAAAGCACTTTGTTTCATCTCTCGCATTGTTTGGTGGCGTTTTCTTTATTCATCAGAGACAGACAGATTAGGAGAGAGAGAATACTACAGTAACTCATCAAAGGCTTACAACATTTGTTCGGGAAAGTTTGACTTCTTTTCTCTCTGATAAGAACTTCGAATCAAGTTTCCGCTCCGGAGGAGGAGGACGACGAGAAAGCATCATGACGGACGAGAATAAAGACGGTAAAAGAGGTGAAGAACTCAAATCCGTGGCGAAAGAGTTCACGCACCAAGCCTCCTTAAAACTCGCCGAATTCTCCAACGACGAACGCGTTTCCAAAAATTTCGACCAAACGCTCGACACCGCGAGCGAATATTTACTCGATGAAAGCGCAGAAGCGAAGATCAAGCAAAAAGCGAAAGAGCTGATGGAAACGTCCGATTTAGCCAAAAAGTTGCAACTAAAAAGTCAAGATTTATTCGATAACTCTCTGAGGAAAGAAGAGGACATCGAAACGGCGAAACGAAGAGCGTCGCAAGTTTTAGAGATTGCGGAGAGTTTAGCGGCGAAGAGCGCGTCGACTTCGCAAACGGCGTCGGTGTTTGCCGAGGCGACGGCGAATTTGAAACGGTTAATCGAGACGTCGGAGAATAGGAAAGAGTTGGCGGAAGCGGCGAAGGTTTTAGGGAAAGAAGTTTGGGAGAAGTTAGGGAGTCGAGCGAGCGCGAATTCAAACGTCTCGAGCATGAAGACGACGGTCGATCGGTTAAGCAGCAGAGTGAGAGAGTTGTTGAGAAAGTTGCAAGAGGATAAGAAGAAGAGAGAGGAAGAGGCGGCGATGGCAGCCGTTATGGGGTTAGACGGGTTAAGCAGTCCGAGAGGAGGTACGGGGAGCGACGGAGGGTCGCTGATGAACTCTCCGAGAACACCCGGGGGTGGTTTGAGATCAAACAACGGCGCGAGTTTGGACGAGAAGAGCAACGTCAACTCTAGGTTTAAAACCTTAGGCGAAGAATCGCAATCGATTTGGAGAGACATTCGGGGCGACGAGCAAATTAATAAACTCTTAAAAGAAGAAATCGTGCCTGGATTTAATAGTTTAATCAGGAACGCGGTGGAGGTGAGCTGCGAGTTGATTTCAAAATTAGAGTTGCCTCGCGTGGACGGGATTTACGACTCGCCGATTGGCTCCGTGTGTTACCACGTGGACAACTTGCACTTCAGCGAGTTTTCCATCGATAAAGGCGCTTTGCGAGTCATCAATCACGTCAACGGCGAGAAGCACAACAGTAATAATAGAAAGCATCATAGAAAACCGCATCACCACGGCCAAGACGAAGACGGACACCACGAGTATTACGATTCCGAGGACGATTCCGAGGACGACGAAGATTTTGAGAATTCGTACGACGACGGTAGTGGATACCATCAATTCAACGAACGAAATAATAGTAGCAATAACAACAACAACACCGGGTTACATTCCACGGTGGAAGTGCGAGGAATCAAAACGAACATGGAAGAGATTGAGTTCGCGTATTGCGAACATCCAAGAGGGTGGGGCGTCATCGACGGCGAAGGTTTGTGCACGGTGAAAGTAGACGGAGCGAGAGTTGGCATTTCTTACGAGATCATCATCAACACGCCGAGATTGGTACAGATTGTTAACCAAGGCGTGGAAATCGTGAAGAATGAAACAACGAGAGACGAGTTGACGGCGAAGTTTCAAGCGAGTTTAGAGGAGAGGAGGAAAGGCGCCGCGGCTGAAGCGGATGAAAATAACTCGGAATTTGCGACGCCGGTTTTGAGTCCGAGCGGAAAGAATCCCCACCAAGATTCGTCTCCGTCGTTTCAAGAAGCCGGAGGTGGCGGGAACAAGAACAACAATTTCGATTTATCCACCGTGGACGATGCGTTATCGAGCGCGTTAGACCGCGCGTTTGGCGGCGGAGGCGCGTTTGGCGAACCTCCGGAGTCTCCGGAAGACACGCCGCCGCAATCTCCGAACGAAAGTTCCTTAGACGCGCGAGAACACCAACAGCACGCGTACTTTCAACCGCGGAAGCCGTCTTTCGACGGCAACATGATTCGAGACAAAAACGAGAATATTACTAGCAAAAGCAAATCCGCAAACGACAACAACAGGTACGAGAAAAATGGAAAGAGTGAACAAATAGATAGGCAAGCGCAGCTGGAGAAAAATCGCAAGTTTGTCGAGGACGTCCTCGGCGCCGAGTTCCTCGGGACCGACCCGGTGCTCACCTTGCGCGTTCACACGACGCACATCGCCGTCGGTAAACTCGACGTCGAAATCGGCGGCACCTCCGCCGCGTGGCTCTACAACATGATCGCGCTCGTCCTCACCGAACAACTCCGCGGACGCATCGAAGAGCGCATCAATAACATCACCGTCCGCCAACTCGCCCGCCTCTCCGGCGCCGTCGCCGCTTACTCCGCCGGCTTAATCCAAGTTGAAGTCATGGGCGACCACTCCGACTCCGAGGACTACGACTCCGACGAGGAAGGTTTGTTCTCCGGCATGACTGGCTCTTTGCGCGAAAACCTCGGCCAATGGAACGAAGACTGGGTCTGCTCGCACTGTCCAGGAGAAGCGAGCGAAAAACTCCAATCAAAACGAAAGTTTGGAAGTAAAACAGATTTGAGACGAAATTCCAGAGGCGAAAGCATGGAGATGTTACCGGACGTCGACGCGGAAGACGCCAAATGGGAAGCGTTTCAAAACAATAACAATTGAAGCTTGAAGAGAGAAATCTGATGATGATAAATAGAGAGCGCGTTGTCACACTCACACACGTAGTAGTATTATTCCAGAATACCGTAATATCAGGAGGAGGAGTACATCGCGCTCGACGCCGCTCGATTTTCCTCCTCCTCCTCCTAAAGGGAAAATCGTCATAAATATCTTTTCTCTCACTTTACGAACACGCTTTGAAACACTTCTACCCTCTGCGCAAAATAAAGATTATATACGAAAAGCAAATGTCCTCCAATACTGGCACCAACAAATTCCCTTCGATCGTCCTCCCTTCGATCGCGCTCGCGTCCACCGCGTGCGCTTTACTCGTCCAAAACCACCACAGAGTTGGACACGTTCCCGCGATTTTTAAGCGCATTTTTGGACGGTTTGGAGAGAAGAAAACAAAGAAGACAAAGGAAAAGGAGACACCTTTTGACGAGAACGAAACGACGAAAACTCCTTCTTCAAACGACGAGAAGGACGACGACGCAAAAGCAGCGAACAAAAGCAGCAGCAGTAAAGAAGTTAAAGAAAAAGTTATTAAAGAAGAAGAAATTGGTTTTCTTTCCCCACAAGAAAAAATGGAGCAAAAAATGGAGCGAAACGAGGAGCGCGTGAGACGCGCGAACGAGAAAGGGTTCGAGATGATCACCATTCGCGCGAGCAGTCGAGAGGACGCGAAGAAAAGAGAACGGGCGAAGACGACGACGAAAGAGTTGTTGTTCGGGAAGAAGAGGATGAAGATGAAGAAAGGCGCGAGCGACGAGAGCGAGGAAGAGGAAGAGGAGGAGGAAGAAGAGGAGGACGTGAGAATAGAGGTTGATATTTCCACGTTTGGGGCGGCGATTGTGGCGCTGAGAGTGCCGAGTAAAGAAAGCGAGGACGTGGAGGATGTCGTTTTAGGTTTTAATTCAGTGGAGGAGTACGCGAAAGTGGACGACCATCCGTACTTTGGCGTCGTCGTAGGGAGAGTCGCGAATAGGATCAAAGATGGGAAATATACCTTAGATGGCGTGGAATATAAGTGCGATCGAAACGATGGGGAGAAACACACGTTACACGGCGGTTTTGAAGGCTTGGACGTGAAACGATGGACGCTGAAAGACGTGTCGGAAAGCCACGTGGAATTGAGCGTGTTGAGCGGAGATTTAGAGCAAAAAGGGTTCCCGGGAAATTGTAAGATTTCCGTCGTGTATCGAGTGCGGATTATTGAGCGCGCGAAAATTCGCGAGAGGAAGAAAATGTCTCTGTTGGAAGCGCCGTCGTGCGAGTTGTACGTGGAAAAGTACGCGTCGCTTACGTGCGAGTTCAAAGCGACGACGGACGCCAAGACGCCGATTTGTTTGGCGCAACACTCGTATTTCAATCTTAGCGGGTGCGATTCGAACGAAGACGTTGGGTATCACTTGGCGGAGTTTCCGAACGTGTCGAAGTACTTAGTTTTAGACGATGAAAATATTCCAACCGGTGAAATCCGCGAATGTCACGAGGCGTTTGATTTCTCCGAGAAAAGGTTAGTCTTTGCGCAGTTGCCGCCTATGCGCACGCCGCTCGGATTCGATCACAATTTTTGCATCGACGGCGACAACTTCTCGAGATCGGTGAATAATCGTCCGAAATCGTACTTTGCGGTGGAAGATTCTAACTATTCGCGACATGCAAGCATTCCATCGACGCGATTTAACGAAAGTTTAACCCATTGCGCGTCGTTCGAAAGTTCTTCGAGCGGACGTACCATGGACGTATACACCGACGCCCCCGGCTTTCAATTTTACACCGGCAACTTTCTCGATGGCACCACGAGAGGTAAAAACAACGTCGCGTACGACGCAAACACGGGTTTCTGCGTCGAAACGCAGTGGTGGCCAAACGCAGTCAACGAAAAAGACTTTCCGGATTCAGTGCTGGAGGTTGGTCAAACCTACGTCCACAACACTTGCTACGAGTTTGGTTTGAATAAAGGGATTGGAGCGAGCTTCGTGGCTTCGTATTGATGATGATGATAATAATAATAATAATATTTATGATAGGAATACACTTCTTCTAATCTACACATTTACTCACGCCGCGGCGAAAAATCTCCGAAACCCGTACACGCATATAAACAACCCGACCAAAACAATCACCGGCATGTACTTTTGAATCAGCGCCTGCCTGCTCAAATCCTTCGCCTTCTTCGCGTACTTTTTACTCTCCATCGCTAAATTCCCGCTCATATTTTCCACTCGATCCAACCGTTCGCCTTGCTCCAACACGTCGTTAATGTTCCTCGTCATGATCGATTGAATATCGTGCAAATCTTCGTTCAACTTCTCCAAGTTCCTCTGCGTGCGTTGATCGGAGTACAATTTCTTCGTCTTTTGAATAAACGTGTCGAATTTAATAAACGCGTACGGGCGAGCGACGGAATCGACGTTCATGCCGTGTTTGTCCGCGAATTCGCGTTGCAGTTCTGTTAAATGCGACAATCAGAGAGAATATACATAAGGTGAGTCATTATGCGTCAAACAAACGTCTCGAATGAAAACGTGATGACATTTCAATCGAATCGAATACGCGCGAAGAACAAAAACGAGTTCTGTTTGCTCTCACCTTCCAAGTACGAATACGCTAATTTCTTCGGGTAATTCCTCTCGCACAAGGTCAAATAGCACACCCCGCTTTCGATCACGTAGTGCATGAAGTACTCTCCGGATTCGTACGACATCCTCGACGGCGGTGCTCCTCCTGCGCCCGACGAGTGCGACGATGAGTTCTGCCCGAGTTTTTTAAACAGCGTTTTCGCTTGTTGTTTGTAGTATTCTAAATCGAGCGAGGCGTCGGTGTCCAATCCTTCCGCGAGAGGGAGGCCGTCCAGGACGCGCGCAATCATCGTCAGTTTCACCATACTACGTACTACGTATCAAAGCTTCAAACGAGACGTGTATAAAGCAACTTCAAAGCGCTTGTGGTTTTATCGTAAACGCGAGCAGAGAAAGAGAGGAACACACGCGCGCGTGTAAATGAAGCTCTCTTTTTTGTGTCTCCAAGGCACTGATGAAAACTTTCCCCTCAACGACTGCTCAAAAAAAGCACAAAATTTTTCGTTTTTAAAAAATTCTCATCAAACCCCTCTGGGAACGTTCAACAACATGTCTCTCTGCTGATCTGATCATCGAGAGTTAAATAATCGAGTCTGTTTCTTTTGTCTCGCGCATCTCTTCGATTTCTACACGACTGAGAGTTCATCTCAGATTCTTTCTTCTCGTGGTGATGTGCGTCGAAGATTCACCGCGTTGAACTTCCTCAATCGTCCGAGAATACTAAAAACACTTCGTGATGAATGCCTTTCATTCGAGATCTGTTCTTTCCACATGTGAATTTCTTAATAAAAAGAAAGTTCGTTGGTCTTTTAGGGGAGTTTTGACTTCATTCGTAGAAACCCACACAAACACTTCTCATAGAGAATACTACGACGAATAATAATGTCTGGCCACAATCCATTCCTGGTCGAATCAGACGACGACGACGACGACGATCGAGAGGAAGAAAACCTGTTACGAACGGCTGCCGCGCGCGCGAACGTGATGGGTTTTGGTGGTTCCAACATTTCGTCCTCTTCCCCTGAAATGATGTACGGAGGAGGAGAGGGAGAGGCATCACACCCGATGAAGACTACTTCTTCTTCTACTTCTTCTTCTTCGGTGTTTGCGAATAAGAGCAGTAGGGAGAGCGTGCCGCCGTTACCGTCCGCGCCGAGGATGACGACGAGAAGCAGTGGGAGTAATAGTACGACGACGACACATGCTACGACTACTGGTGGTGGTGGTGGATTTTGGATTTTCAGCTTCAAATACTACCAGAAATACTTCGACGTGGACACCGCGGACGTCCTCAGGAGGATCAAGAAAGGAACGTACGGCGCGTTAGGCGGGGCGTTGTTTTTGGACGACGTGAAGGAGAAACCGGACTTGTACGGGGCGTTTTGGGGGTGCGCGACGCTCGTGTTTGTCGTGGCGATGGGCGGGAACTTTGCGGAGTATTTGGAGAGCATGTCGTCGTCGTCGACGACGAGTAGCAATAGGAAGAGGATGCTGATGATGCGGAAGTTGTTGCAAGAAGAGGAAGAAAACGTTTTGCCGCCGCCGGCGCCGTATTCTCCTCCTCCTGCGACGACTCCGGTGGTGAGCGCGAAAGAGCCGTGGCAATTCGACGTGACGAAAGTCTCGCAGTGCGCGGCGATGACGTACGCGTACGTCTTTCTCTTTCCTCTTTCATTGTATTTAGTAAAAAGATGTTACGCGGGCGTTCGGAGCGCGAGTTACACCGCGTTAGTGTGCTTGTACGGCTATTCTATCATGTCGTACATCCCCGCGTCGATATTGTGCATTTTTCCTGTGGAAACGTTGCGGTGGGTGGCAGTCATGACGGCGTGCGCGGTTTCGAGCGCGAGTTTGTTTCGAAACGTAGACGCGTTGTTAAAGGGTGAATCTGGGAATACGAAAGCGATGGCGATCGCGAAAGGGATGGGCGTCGCCATCGTCGGTGCGAACGTGATTTTCGCCGTCTGCTTGAAGGAGTTGTTCTTTCGGTTTTAAAAAAATGAATAATAGTACTTAATCTTGGAAGGTTGTTCCAAACAACAATTCGCACTCGAGAACCTCGATGTTCCCCGTGCGAGGATTAAACATCACGTCTAAACCAATACAACCCGCGTTGCATATTTTATGCTCGCGAACTTTTTTCAAAGTTTCTTTCGCCGAGCGCGTGTTGCACGCGTCATCCGTCGTCTGTCTCAACAGCTTGCGAATGAAATCGGAGTGCGAGACGACTGAGACGGAGCTATGCGACGAATTCTTCAACTCTTCCCAGAACTCCTTCGTGCGTTCGTTGACTAAAGAAGAAGACGTGTCGCTCTCGTCCCCAGCGGTCCACCATTTATCTCTCACGTCGCGCGAATCCACGTCAAAGTACTCCGCGCACTTGCGTTCGCTAAAGATGTCTACGATCGTTTGCGTTTCGGCTAGGTTGAGCAAGTTCAGTTTCTCGGACGCTCTTTTGAATATTCTCGTTCCTCCGCATTCGATGCCGACCGAATCGAGGCCGCCGACTGATTTAATTTCTCGACACGCTCTCGAGAATCGAAAATCAACTCTCGGCCACATTTGGGCGTCTTCTTCTTCTCTTTCTCGCCTCGTTTGAGTTTTTACGCTTGGACTTCCACTAATATTCATGCCTTCGATATCAATCAGCGGCGGTAAATCGGAATGTGTCGTCGCTGTTGCAAATGATGACGACGACGACGCCATCTTTACCGCCGCGTTTCTTTTTTGCACGTCCGCGTTCCGTTTGATCGTCGCGGGATGTTTGGCTAATAAAATCATCGCCGTTTGTACCGCTCTGGTCAAAGGCGACACGATTACGTGATAGGTGTTCGCATAGACCTCTTCCCAATCGTCATTGCCCGACGACGACGAAATCGTCGAAATCGTCGGAGTTGGTGGTTTTTTTGCGAGTACAGCCGTTCTCACGCACTGGGCGACGCCGGCTTCCGTCAACGGATGGTCGTACGCCATCATGTTTCGAACGTTCACGTTTCGTTGGGCTTCATTCCACGCGCTCTCTCCGTGCCTGAATAAATAAATGCGTTTTTTCATCGCTGGCACTACATCAAACAACACTCGCACGACCGCTTGACACTTCCTGCTCGCGTTCTTCGTATTCGACAATCCTATTCGAAGCGGTACGATCAAAGTCACGCTTGTTTTACTATCGCTAGGAAAGTTGTCGTCGTCGTCGTCAAATCCACCGTCACCAAAACCACCACCATTTCCTTCTTCTTCTTCTAAACGATCGCAGCACAAACCGCACGTCCCGTACCCGATAACTCTCTGCGTGCACGATTTATCCTTCTCCTTCCCACTCGCACCACCACCCATCATCTTCGACAACCCTCCCGAAAACGTTCCCTCGTTGCTCACGCTCGCCTCGACGACCAACCGGTCGTCCCTCCGCAATCCTACGCGACAGAGCAAATCCCTCGTTTCGCCTCCCCACTCGATCGCGTTGTTGGTGTTGTTATTCACCGTCGTCGCATCTTTCTTTCTATTACTACTACTACTAATCTCGATGTTCGTGTTGCTGTTTTCCGCTCGCTTCCTGGAGCTAAACATGCACCTTTTCCCTTTCAAATTCCCGAACCTGTCGGACACTCTCGCCGTGACGAGTACTTTCTCGTTGTGCGCGCAATCCAAATTTTCGATCCGTTCCAAGCTGATGACGAGGTGGTTGTTGTCGGACCCCGAGGAACGCCTCTCTCGTTGCCGTCGCATCTCCTCGTCTGAATCGTTCTTCTTTTCATCATCTCTCAAAGTCGTTCCCGCGAAGACTCCTAAGCGCGTCGTTGATGTCGTTGATGTTTCCATTCTCGCCGCCGTCGTCGTCAAAAACGGATCGAAAGCTTTACTCTGCCGCTCTTGTTGCCGCGCGGGGACAAATGCTTCCTCCTCCTTTCCCGTCATCATCGTCAAAGCGTGAATATCATCCAGAGAGAGATGTGTTAAAAGTGAGGGGAAACTTGCTTCATTTCCCCTAAAACATTTGACCACATGCGGTGAATATATATCAATGTCGTCCGTGTCGTTCGAGCGATGGTTGCTCGACCAAAACGTCATTTACGATGCGTCTGCCATCGAATTCGTCGTTTCGAGTGCGACTACTCCTAACGCGACGACGAAAGTCCTCGGGAAAAGACGGATACATCACCGGGAAAAAATCGTAATTCGAATCCCTTTCCAAGCGTGTTTCACCTTTGAAACGTCTTTGCTTTTCGCGAGGATGAATGAAAAAGCGAGCCAAAGAAGATGGAAAAAGCACCTGGAACGTGTCTTGAAGAAGCGTACTAAACAATCGTCGATAGTTTCGGATTGGTTGAGCGCGTTGGCGTTGGCGCTGTGCTTTGAACGGTTTTGCATTTTGCAAAGCGAGAGGAAACAGTTACAACAACAACAACAACAACAACAACAACAACGCGCTTCTTCTCAAAACGCGGAGAAGAAGATAAAGAAGATAAATGAGACGATGAGAAGCAGATTCGAGCCGTATTTGAAAACTTTGAACGAATGCGAACGACACGCGATGTGTAATTGGGAGGAGGGAGAGAAAGAGATGCTCTTGCGAGGCACGGATGTTGGGATGGATTACGTTCGGGATGAAAGGGAAGCGGCGAGGCGCGAGTACGAATCGTTTCGCGCGGCGCTTTTGCCCCGGGACTTTGAAGAAGGGGAAGAAGAAGAAGACGATGAAGAAGAAAATAGTTTTGCGGAGTACTTTACGTTGGCGAGATACCGGGGTTCGAGGTCGGTGTGTAGTTCGCGCGCGTTTCAGATTGCTCCCGGATTGGTTGGATTGATGCCGTTGGCGGATTTGTTCAATCACAAGTCGGTAGGGAACGACGTCGCCGTGTGCGAGGGAGACGACGAGACGACGGAGACGGTTGCCGTATCTGTCGTGAAACAAAGTGGCGCGCAAAAAGGAGAGGAATTATTTAATACCTACGGAGTGTTATCAAACACTGATTTATTGAACTCGTATGGTTTTTGCGATAAAAACGCGCTCGACGTTGCGGCGACGGCACCGAGGATTACCGGTTTGAGCGTTCGCCAACGGTTCTTGATGATGGCAAAAACAAGTAAGTTACCGGATGCGTTCAGAGAAGACGAGGAAACGCATACCATTGAGGAGGTCACTCGCTTATTGCCGCCTGGACGAGAGGATATTCTTCGCTCGGTATTTTTACATCGACTGAAACTGTACCCGAGTCAAAAAGAATTTGAACGCGCTTGCGAGGCGTACTTATTGTCAGGAGGAGGAGATATAAAGAATACCCGAGAAAACGCCGCGTCACTAAAAAGAGAACGCGTGGAACTCGCGCGGATATGCAGACAGTCCGAGATGAACTGTTTAGAACGCGCGATCGAAAAATTGACGTCGAAAGCTGTTTTGGCGCAAGATCGAGAGGATGATGCCATGTTTAGCGTCTTCGCGTAAAAGTATTGTTCTTCTTGTTGTTAGATTTTCTTGTACGATTTATGCGCGTCGCTGCTATATATACACATTTCTTCTCTATCATCTATTCGTGAAACGTTCCTTCGCACTTTCTCAGCGCTTTCGTTATTCCTAATTTTTCGTACTCTTGTCTGGTCACCCAAAACTTATCGTTGTCTTTCATAATGTTCGCCAACACCGAGCCGCCGACGAACACGCTATACTTTCTATCCGCCGGCGTTTCCACGTTTACTCGATTCACAAACTTTTCTACGTTCGCGTTCGGGTCGCTTTTCAATATTCGTTCTTTATACAAGTCTATTAAATCCTTCTTTAACCGTTCGCCGAATCCAGGAAACGTGGTCGACCCGCCGCTCAAGACGATGTTTTCGTACATCGTCATTCGAGAGTCCATATCGCACTCTTGCACGCACTCGAAAACCAACTCGCTCACCCCTACGCTTTCCACGCCCACTAGACTCGGTTCAAACATGATTTCCGGCGCCATGAACCGTTCGCTCTCTACTTTAATCCTCCTCCCGTCGGGCAACTCGTACGACTCGGCGCACGCCGTCGTCTCCCTCGCCAAACGCAACCATCTTTTCCTCTCCTTCGCGACAAAACACACGCTCTCTTTCATCTCCCGAATCGAATCCACGTCGTTCGTGCGTCCAACCGCGTATCCTCTTCTCCCTAAAAGCTCTATTAACCTCTCCGTTACCGTCCGGCCGGCGATGTCCAACCGTTTCGTCGCTTGTCTCTTCGTAAATCCGTCGATAACCGGAACGACGTGCGACACCCCATCTCCGCTATCGAGCACTAACCCGGTCATTAACCCTTGCGAGTACAACGTCAGCACCGCTTGCACGTGCACGAACACGCCTTTAAACCCGAAATGTGTAAACATAATCTCCACCATTTTCTCTCGATTTTTTATCGGATTTTGAGGCGCCTCGGTGAGCAAAATCGTTCGCTCGCCAATCTCCTCTCGCGTCAACTTCAACTCGTCGTAAATCGCGTGCTCCCAAACTAAAATCATATCTTGCCAAGAAGTGACGATGCCGTTTTTTATCGGGTACGACACCTCGTAATTTTGGCGGTTGTCGATGCACTCTTGACCGACGACCGTGAGGCTGCTGTTTTGGGAAGAATTATCAAGCGCTTCCTCGAACCGGACGACTCTTCTCCCGACGCAGGATGGGAACACGATCGGAGGTGATTCCTCCGCAGATGCGAATCCGCACTTGACGTACCCGGTGCCGTTGTCTAGGACAACCGGAGGTGGGGAATTGTCCTCGTTGGACATGTTTCTCGTGCAAATTAAGTGTGTGTTTGAATTGTGGTGAATTTAGGGAGAAGGACGAATGGTATGTTTAACGCGTCGTAACAATGTCATTTTATCATCACACGCGTTTTAAAACTGTATAGTATATATTAACTCTTGTTCTTTTCTTTCTTTCTTTCTTTCTCTCTCTTTCTCTCGTGATTACTGTTTTTAAATAATCATACGCCGCCGGCTTCCGACGATTCGTCTTTATTCTCATCTTCGCTACTACTCCCGCCGGACCCGCCTCCTTTCGCTTTGTCAAAGCCGCTCATTTTTTCGAGGACGGAGACGTCTGAACTCTCCGACAAGGAATCGACTCTTAATCTCGCGTAATCCTCGTCCGTGGCTCCGAACAACTCTTTCAACTTTTGACCGGTTTCCGCGGCAACCTCTTGGTCCTCCACCAACGCCGGCAAATCGGCTAAATAACACAACTTTGAAAACATCTGCGCGGCGATCATTTTACGCTCCGCGCCGCTCTTGGTCAGCTCCGAGACGTCTAAAATCAACGTCCCGTACTTTTTCACCATTCTCGCCGCGCTTTCGGACAGGATCTCGGACATTTGTTTCGGCGTTAACTCGCACGCGTTCTTCAGCGCTAAAATGTCCTCGACAAACGCTCCCGTGAACGGTTCTTCGACCATTTTATACCTCAGATATTTCCTAAACACCTCCTGCGTGGTAAACCCAGTGGAGCGGGCGATTCCTTTCGCGACGTTTCGGGTCATCGATTCTCGCTCGTTCGGAAAGAACGGTTTCAAACGTTCAATCACGAGTACGTTTTTGTTCACCGTCTTCTTCCTCACCGCCCTTCGCGACGTGGATCTTCGGTAGACTTTATATATGCTCCACCCTAACGTCCCGGCGAGAAAGACGCCAACCACGTAGGATAAGTTGCGAATGCCTTCGTTCTCGTAGGCTTTTTGGATGGATTTCGTCACCGTTTGTTGGACGCCTTTCTTTTCTTTAGTGCTGCTCCTTTTTGTCGGCGCCAGATCGGATGCACCTAAATCCTCCTCTTCTTCTCCTTCAGAAGAACCTTCAGTCGCTATTATTTCGTTTCCATCTTCGTCCACCTCGACTTCCTCGTACTCAAACTCCTCCTCGTCTTCCTCCTCCTCTTCGTCTCCCGGCATCTTCTTCTGTTTCTTCCCTTCTTTTCCTTTCGACGATGATGATTCATCAACGTTCGTTTTTTTCCCGCGAACTTTTGCGCTCACGTTTCCTCGACCAAAACCTTTCACAAACGACTTCTCGCCGTTTTTTACCGTCCCAATGAAAACCCCATTGTCTCTTTTCCCTCCTCCGCGCGAGAACGACGAGGCGCAAAAGGAGGCGCCTTTCGCACCGTTCGTAAAGGTAGAACTCGTCGCCATGATGTGTTTGGTCTGATTTTTCTGTCGAACTCTTTTCCCTTTTGAGAGGGTCTCTCTCTAAACCCTGGATACCCAAAACTCTTTTTCTCTCTCGCCTTTTCTCTTCTTTCTTGAATTCGTCAAAATCAATCCTCTTTTGAGGAGCAGGAGAGAGATTACACAAAGTCGTGAGTGCATCCGCGAGAGAGAGAGTCACTTCTGCGAGTGTGAGCGTGTTGTTCTTTTTGTTCTTCTTTGTGTTGAAAGAGAGAGAGAGAGAGAGAGAGAGAGAGAAAGCACAAAGTCAAAACATCATCATCATCGATTCAATTCTGAATCAGAGCTTTCCCGGGAAAGAAGAAGAAGAAGAAAAGAATGTCGTTCGAAGGCCGAGGCGGCTCGAAAGTCGGCTCCGCCGGGTTAGCCTCGGCGTCGCAAACCGCCGTGGACAGACGCGAACGTTTACGCAAACTCGCGCTCGAGACGATCGATTTAAGCAAAGACCCGTATTTCATGCGCAACCATTTAGGTTCGTACGAGTGCAAATTGTGTCTCACCATCCACGGGAACGAAGGGAACTATTTAGCGCACACGCAAGGGAAACGACATCAACAAAACCTGGCGAAACGCGCCGCGCGTGAAGCGCAAGAGACGAAAGTTTTACCGCAACAGAGGAATAAAGTCGTGCCGAGGAAACGGGTGACGACGATAGGAAGACCGGGGTACCGCGTGACGAAACAGTTCGACGCGCGCTCGCGGAAGAGGTCTTTGTTGTTTCAAATCGAATATCCGGAACGCGAGACGAACGCGAAACCGACGCACAGGTTTATGAGCTCGTACGAACAAAAAATAGAACCGTGGGATAAGAAGTATCAATACGTGGTTTTTGCGTGCGATCCGTACGAGACGATCGCGTTTAAGATTCCAAACGTAGAGATTGCGACGAGAGGAGGAGGAGGCGCTTCGAGAGGATTTAGCGGGTGTCAAGCCGCGTGGGAGGAAGGAAGTCAGACGTACGCGTGCCAGGTATTTTTCGAGAACAGCAACAGTAGTAACGCGGGTGGTAATAGTGGTGGTGGTGGTACTGTACCAGGTGGAATGATGCCGATGGGCGGTATCCCGCCGCCGCCGCCGATTATGGGCGGGATCGGGATCCCGCCTCCTCCTCCTCCTCCTCCGCGATGAATAATGTTTAGAATTATTATTATATATTACATTTTAGCAATTTAAGTTTCTAGTTGTATCTCTAATCTCTCCCTACTGTATCTCCTCGCAATCATTCATCATCATCATTCCATCCACGAATTCTCCACGACCAACTGTACCCTCTTATTATACTCCCTCACCGAATCTCGAAACAACGTCGCCGCTTCGCTATTCGCCGGCGAGTTCGGATTCGGATCGCACAACAAACTCTGTATCGACGTCAACACCGCGGCGACGTCGTATATCGGCGACCACTGATTCTGTAAAATATCCAAACATATCGACCCGTCCGCGTAAATGTTCGGATGGAACATCTTCGTCACGAACTTCACCGTCGGCGCTTTGTTCGGATACTCCTCGGTAAACTGTAACGTCAGTTTAAACGTCCCGCCTTCCCAGGGCGTATCCTCTGGGCCGAACATTACCGCGTGCCAGAGCATGATGTTCGATTCCGTCGGGGCGCCGGAAATTCCAGTCGGTGGGTCCGATTGCAGGCGTTTGAAGTCACGGACGAGGCGTTTCCGAGCCGGGGTTGACATTTTTTAATGAGATTTGATTTCGGTGATGTGTCAAAGAACCCGTTCTGCGTGTAAAACTACTACGTGAAATCTATTCGTCGTAAACTTGTGTTTACTGACGGACAAAAGAGTAACTCTTCGAGAGCGCGCGAGAAGAACACCTCTCAGAGAGAAGAATAGTATATCCTCGAGAGTATATCAATCGAAGAAGCAGAGCAGAGCAAATCTCTTCTTCTTCTTCTCTAGTGTGAAAGTCAAGCGCTTCGTGTGCGGAAAAAGTCCCCAAGCTCTCCTTTCCACGAGAAGAATTAGGGTTGTACACCCTAAATGTTAACGAAAGGGAGAAGCGCTGAAGGGAAAAAAATTCAAAAAGGACATACAAATTACATGCGCTTGAGTCGCATCGAAAGCTTTGGAAAAGGGTGTTGTTCTCGCGACTCCTTTTACTCTCGCGCCTCCTCGTTCTCTTTGCCTGCTGCTGCTGCTTCTCGTTTTTTTTTGCGTCCGACGAATCGGGCGACGACGGTTTGTCTTCTTCTTCCTCCTCATCATCGTCATCATCATCAACAAAATCGATTCGCGAAAGGAGAAAAGATTTCGATATCGTCCGAGACGAAGAAGTTAAAGAGCCGACGAGGAACGAAAGAAACAAAAGTTTTGGGAGCACAAAGAGTACCAACGACGATGAAAGGTGATGGTAATCGCGAGAATGAGGACGACGCCAACAGGTTTGAGTCGTCGGCGGTTACATTTCGGGGAAATCTGTTGCGTTGGTACGACGCCGAAAAGCGAAGTTTACCTTGGAGAAAACGAGGACAAAGCGACGCGTCAAAGTTTGAACATTTTGGTGGTGATAAAGAAGAAGAAGAAGAACTAGAAGAAGACGCGACGAAAGCGTTTGAGCGATGGCAACGATTAGCATCGTCACCATCATCGTCATCATCTCGTGAAAAGGAAACGTCGTCCTCCGCGCCGACGCCGACGGGTGGGAGTCATACTAATAACAACGGTAGTAGTATCAACAAAAGTAGTGCTGCTGATGATGATGATTGGAGAGAAAAAAGAGTGATGTCGGACGACCAGTACGCGTACGGGGTGTGGGTGTCGGAAATCATGTCGCAACAGACGCAAATCGAACGCGTGGCGGAGTACTGGTCGCGGTGGGTGAAGAAGTGGCCGACGGTGAGGCATTTAGCGAACGCTTCGGAAGAGGAGGTAAGAGAGATGTGGGCCGGGCTAGGGTATTACAGGAGGAGCCAGTTTTTGTTGAAAGGGGCGAAGTATGTCAGCGAAGAATTGAAAGGGAGATTCCCGAGAGATATTATTGGTTTGTTGAAAATTCCGGGGATTGGACCTTACACGGCGAGCGCGGTGGGATCGATCGCGTTTGGGATACGCGAAGCTGCGATTGATGGGAACGTGAACAGAGTTTTGACGCGAGTGAGACGGATACGAGGGGATCCTGTGAAGGAGAAAAAGACTGTGGATGCGATAAAACGCGTCGCCTGGGAGTTGATTGGGAAAGAAGAAGAAAAAGAAGAAGAAGATGACGATGAAAAGAAGGAGGACGCAAAGAGCAAAAATCGACCGGGAGATTTCAATCAAGCGATGATGGAGTTAGGCGCGACGGTGTGTAAACCGAAAAACCCCTCGTGTAACGCGTGTCCAATCTCTGCGTTTTGTGAAGGGTACCAACACGAATTACTTTCCGATGGGCAAGAGCCAGTCACGGCGTATCCGGAAATCGCCAAGAAAGCGGAAAAGCGCCAAGAGGCGATCGCGGTCGCGGTAGTGAGTTGCACCTTCGAGAACACGAAATGGTTTTATTTAACGAAAAGACCAGAAAATGGATTATTAGCGGACATGTGGGAGTTTCCATCCGTATTCATGCGCGAAGGCGAACTGGCGATGCGTTCTGTTCCGAGCGACGCGGACGTCTGCGACGCGCAAAAATTCTTTCGCGAATCGGACGCGCGAGGCGTCTCGGAGTTGTTCGCTTCGGTCGCGTCTCCTCCATGCGATACTAATAACGAAGGAGAAGAGAAGAGCGAAGTTAAAAAAACGGAAAAGAGGAAGCAAACTGACCGTCGTCAAGACTCCCTGACGTTCAAACACGAACCTGGGGTTGTCACGCACGTATTTTCGCACGTGAAGCATTTTATGCACGTCTTCACCTTAGATCTGGGCACCGTGGACGCCTTACCTCGACGACGAGCGAAGAAAGAAGAAGTAAAAGAAAATGCATCGAACGAACAAAAAGAAACGACGACGAACGGAAGAAGGAACAGCTCGCTTTCCTCGTCTTCCACCTCCTCCTCGTCTTCTTGGTTCCGCAGTTCCGACTTTGAAGACAAAGGCGTCTTCTCCACCGGCGTCCAAAAAGTCTTCGCCTTTGCCGAGAAGCGAGGAAAACACGAATCGAGCGGCGACATTCGAAAGCGCTCTGCGAAATCTCATCCATCACCTCCTTCTCATCCGTTCGACGAAGGTGGTGTCGCTGAAAAAGCGAAAAAAGACACGTTGTTGTTAAAAGACGACGACGCGTTATTAGGCGTCGAGAACGAGAACGAGACCAAGAAGACCAAGAAGACGACGATGAAGAAGAAGATAAAAATCGAGACGAAAGATATAGAGACGTATTTTACTCGAGCTATGTGAGCCTCGAATACTCGCAGAAGAGTGTCGCGATAGAGACCAAAACGTTCTTTATTAGGGGTGTGAGAATAACAGAGCCTACCTTCAAATCGAAAACCCTAAATCTGGAGGGGAATAAAAGGCACCCTCAATTCACTTTAGAATCAGATACAAAACAGACACACTTCTTCGTTGAGCGAACGCTTTTACCACGCGCACCTTTTGCACGCCGAGGGTTCATCCACATCGGGAAACGACAGATAAAAACGAGAGGATTTGTCGAAACAGTTTTAAAGTCGAGGAAAACTTTTGTCGTCCGTCGTCAAAAGCAAAGTTCAATTCAAACACATTTCCATTCAAAACTGTACGGGAAATACCAATTGAAAGCGCACACATTAATTGGAATAATATATAACGCGCGCAAAAACCAAGACGCATGTCGCACCAACACCACCAGCGCATGAGTTTACGCGTCGCGAATAACAACGTTTCCGCTCCCGTACCCGTCGACACCACGAACACCACGAATACTGCGACGAATGCGGAGAATAACGAGGAGAATACGAATCAGATGACGTGCGTTGCGTGAGAGTTTTTTTTTTTCTCATTTTGCGCAAAAGTTTGGAACCCCTTTCTTTGGTCTTTCGTTTTGCACTGAAAAATTTCTTTCGCGAGAGTTTAATAATATACGCGCTGCGCGATGACGACGACGAGGTTCAACACACACACACAACAACGAGAAGGTTTCGTAACGCAGCACTGACCACAAAAAACGTACGCTCTCTCTTCTCGTGTGAATATATACGTAAATATAAACAGACCAAACAGAGACGCGAGTCACATCCAGCGCCGGTTGTCTTCGGGATCCGGAATCATCAACTCGGCGATATCCATGCTGAAATCCATCGCCAAGAGCGCGTCTTCGGCGAAGAGAGAAAGGGCGGAGACTATGAGTTCGGAGGAAGATGTGGAAAACAACGAGTTTTTGCAAGGCGAAGATGCGAACGCGAAGAGGGCGAAGAGGAGTTTAGGGACGAATACCGCTTCAACCCCGTTGGTGAACGCGACGAGCGTGAAGAACGACACGACGCCGCCGCCGACGAAAAAGGCGGACGCGGATTCGAGTTTTATCACGAGCTCGTTGAGGAAGAGCAAGAAAAGTAAAAGCGAGAAGGAGGAAAATGGCGGCGGCGGGAGACAGTTGAGATTTGCGGCAGCCGCGAACAACTCGTCGAAACACGCCGCGATATCGGACGACGACGTGGAGATTGGCGGGAGCGCCAGGGAAGAGGGGGAGGATGACGTGGAAGCGGCGAGAACCAAGACGACGAGACGAAAGACAACGACGACAACGAATATAATGAACGCAGCGACAGCTGCCGAACAAGGAGGAGGAATGATAAGAAGAGGAAGGAAACGGTTCATGGATTCCATTTTCTCGCCGATGTTTTCGTTTCTTTCCGGGACAGAAGTCGCCGAAAAGAAGGGCGTCGCCGCCATCGCGGTCGCGGAAGAGGAGGAGGATGGCGCCGCCAAGAGTACCAACACTCGAACTGCTTCGAGGCTTGGGTCGAAAAAATACGCCAGACTTCGCGCGTTGACGCCACCAAAGCACGACAAAGGTCTCGACGACGTTCGTGAAGACGAGGATGATGAGGACGAGGACGATGCGCCGTCAACCTCTTTTGGTGCTGGCAGAAAACGAAGCCGCGCGGAGTTGGATGCCATTCTCAGCGGATTCACCGTCGATACTGACGATGACGAGGCTGAATTTCTCGACTCCGACGACGAGTACGACGAGGAATTCGACCCGTGGGCGTTCATTTTTCACTTGCCTCCTCTAGAGCAGTGCGTCCCGAAACGGAGGAAAGCGGCGTTACCGACCAAAAAGAAAGGTGAACCAAAGAACACTTTGGTGCTCGATTTAGACGAAACTTTAGTGCACTCAAACTTAGAAGAAGAGGAAGGTACGCCAGATTTCACCTTCCCGGTTCAGTTTAACAACGAAACGCACGCGGTGAATGTGCGCATTCGCCCGCATTTGGAGGAGTTCATGAAGCGCGTCTCGAAGAAATTCGAGGTTGTGATATTTACGGCGAGTCAAAAAGTGTACGCGGATAAGTTGTTGGACCATTTAGATCCAGAGCACGTTTACTTTTCGCATCGATTATTCCGCGATTCGTGCGTTTTAGTGGAAGGGAACTATTTGAAAGACTTATCGGTGTTAGGAAGAGATTTAAGTCGAACGCTCATCATCGACAACTCGCCGCAAGCGTTTGGGTTTCAAGTAGAAAACGGCGTCCCGATTGAATCGTGGTACGACGATCCCACCGACGACCACTTGTTGCGATTGTTGCCGGTATTGGACGTGATATCGGAAGTAAACGACGTGAAACCGATACTGAACCGCGCGTTCGGGTTGAAAAAGAGAACTTTACGAGCGGGCGCGAGAGCGAAAAGATGGCGAGAGCTGCGAGAGAAGAGCTTGTATCGTTAAAACGTGGTGAAAAAGAAGAAGAGGAGGAAATTATTGATAGCTTTATATTCGTGTGTGTGTGTTAGTGTGTTTGTTCTTGTTGATTTGAATTGTTAGTCGTTCTGTGTATATATAAATTACTACTACTACCTGACTACTGCTGTCCGAAAGGAGTAAATCAAAAAAATTGGAAAAAATGCCCCGCACAACAAAGAAAAGAGGAGAATGTCCTCCTCCGATCAGTGCTCCGTGGAAGAGACTCGTAATACTCGAGCGAGCGAAAAGAGCGACGAAATCATCGCGAACGATGACGACGAGAACCCAACAACGACTGCCTTGTGGCGGCTCTTTCGAGAGGCGTCGCTGAAAGGCGGCGCGTGTCGCGATATCGTGGAGACGCATGTGATTTGCAAACTCTCCGCGACGGAACTCAAATTCTTTTACGAGGTGAACAAGGAAACGAGAAAGTTGATTAAGAGATCATCTCGCGCGAGGGAGTTGAAAGAGAAGTTTAAGGTCGAAGAGATGTCGTCGATATCTACGTTGGAGTTTGCTTGGGAGCATTTTCCGTGGGGGACTACGATCACGCATTATATCGATGGTGATACGGAGGTGGTAAAGTTGGACGAACCAGCGTTCTGCTGTCGAGTCGCTCGAACGAATGAACTCGAGTTACTCAAGTGGGTGCGAGAGGAGAAAAAGTGTGAGTGGGATAAAGGGACACTTCTGGCGGCCACGCAACGCAATAATCTAGACATGGTAAAGTATTGCGTTGTCAATCAGTGTCCTATCGATTCGGATGCATGTGCGTTTGCCGCCGAATTCGGTCATCTCGAGTTGCTCAAATACTTACGCGAAGAAGTCAAAGCGCCCTGGGATAGGATAACTTTGATGCGGGCTAAATGGTCTCTGAACCCCGCGCTTAGGGTTCCGGACGTAATAGTCTCTGAACAACTCGAGTGTTTACGCTACGCCGTCGCGAACAAATGCCCAGGATGGGTAAGCTACGCGAGCGATGTCGATATCTTGAACGAGTGCGTACGGTACAACCAAGAAGGGTGGCCGGAACCAGAACAACGGACAAACGAACACTACGCTTTGTTCGAGAGAATGAAAGCGCTACAAGAATCACTCGAGCGGATGTAAATCAGTCCAGAATGAAGGTTATTAGATCTTCGCGCTTGTCCTTTTAAAATTTTAATTACATACTCCTTGTGAATACGAATGAAGGATGAAAAATCACCGCTGCGTGCTGAAACGCGTTTATATTTAGAAGGTGATGGGAACAATATATATATAATAAATATAAATTAAAACTCACACGTAATAAAAACAAAATCTTTCTCCTTTCTCTTCTTTCGTTTACTTGCTCAAGTTCTTCATCAACGCTTCTTGCATCTGCGTGCACCCGACCAATTTCATGCCTTCTTGCATTATATCGCCCGTTCTAAAGCCTTGATCTAAAGTAGCGTTCACGGCTTCCTCGATACTTTTCGCCGCCGCTTCCTCACCAAATTGGTATCTCAACAACATCGCGGCGGATAAAACTTGCGCCAACGGGTTTGCCTTATCCTGTCCAGCAATATCCGGAGCCGAACCGTGCACTGGCTCGTACAAGCCCGGCCCGGAACTCCCAACCGCCGCGGACGGTAACATACCGATGGACCCGGTCAACATACTCGCCGCGTCGGAAATGATATCTCCAAAGATATTCCCAGTCACAATCGTATCGAACTGTTTCGGGTCTCGAATCACTTGCATCGCGCAGTTATCGATGTACATGTGCGACAACTCCACGTCTTTATAATTCTCGTGCTGCTTAATCACTCGTTCCTTCCACAATTGCGAAACTTCCAACACGTTCGACTTCTCCACCGAACACAATCTCCCACCTCTCTTCTGCGCAATCTCAAACGCAACTTTCGCAATTCTATCCACCTCTGACTCGGAATATACCATGGTGTTAAACCCGATTCTCTCGCCTTTGGCGTTGGTCCCGAATCCTTTCGGCTCGCCGAAGTAAATCCCTCCCGTCAACTCTCTCACGACCATAATATCCGTTCCAGACACGATATCTTTCTTCAACGAAGACGCGTCCGCTAACTGAGGTAAAACCACCGCCGGTCTCAAGTTTGCAAAAACCTCCATCCCGGCTCTCAGACCGAGTAAACCTCGTTCCGGTCGCATGTTCGCCTCGAGCGTATCCCACTTGTACCCGCCGATAGCCGCCAACAACACCGCATCGGATTGCTTGCAACACTCCAAGGTATCTTCCGGCAACGGCGTCCCGAACGCATCAATCGCGGCCCCACCGACGAGTTTCTCCTCGTACGTAAATGTAATCTCGTGTTTGCGCCCGACTTCGTTCAGAACGTCCACGGCGACTTTCATGATTTCCGGCCCGATGCCATCGCCCGGGAGTAAAGTCAGCTTGTAATTTTTGTTACTCGCCGCTGCTAATGCTGCTCCTCTGCTGCTTCTTCTTCTCCTCCCGTTGCTGTTGCTGTTGCTGCTCTTAAGAAAAACATGTTTTTCGCTCCTCTTCAGAGCGTGAGTGTTGAGCGTTTGCGCGCGCGTGTTCATCATCGTCGTCCTTTTATCTGCGCGTAAGTGTGAGTGATTTTTGGGAGGAAATCTTTTTATCTTTTAAACGTTTAGGGTTTAATCTTCTCTAGGGTTTAAGTCATCTCATTTCGCTCTTTTTTCCCTTCAGAATTCGAGAGAGATAAGAGCGCGAAGAAGAACACCACCACCAACACCACCAACAAAGGTCAGTCTCCCTGCCTTCTTTCGCCTGTTTGCGCGTTCTTTTCTTTGCTTTGCTTTTCTTCGTCTCTTCTTTTTACCACCTTTCTTTTTGCGTAAAAGAGAGAAGAGTTTAAGAGACCAAAACACACAACAAGACAACAACAATCCAGCCGTACGGGAAAAGAAACGACGATGGGGTGGGCGGACGAAGCGGAGGAGGAGTTGGACGACTCCATGCTCCCGTCGTACGCTTTGGAGGAAAAGAAGAACAGAAAGTCTTCGAAGGAGGAGGAAAAGGAGGAGGAGGACGTCGAGGTCAAAAAAGATGCGGCAGAAGTTTCTTCTTCTGCGGATGAAAAGCCAAAGTCATTCGCGGCGTTGTTAGGCGGCGGGAACGTCTCGAATCATCATCAGAAGACGGAGACAGACGAGGGGGAGGAGAACCGCGACGAGCAGACCACCAAAAGTAACAACAACAACAACAACAACAACAACAACGCGACGAACGGTAGTAATAATAACAGTAACGAAAGAGGAGGAGAAAGAGGAGACAGAAGGAAGAAAGAGTCCGGGAAGAAGCAACAACAACAACAACAACAACAAGGGTCTTCGAAACAAGGAGGAGGGAAAGGCAATAAAGGCGGGAAAAGAGGATCGGATCCGAGTTCGAATTACAACCAAGCGGATTTACACGAAGACGAGCGAGGGTTACACAACGACGTGGAAGTTCGGAGAAGACAGTTGCAAAAGTTGAAGGTGTCGAAATCGACGCGAGCGAAAGATCTGGACACGTTGATTGCGTGCGTGGATTTAGCCGAACCGGGGACCGGGGAAGTGAAACGAGCGCTGAAGGAGTCTATTTTTAAACCGCTCGCGCCGGCGTATACGACGTTGATCAAATGGGTTGGCAAGTCTGGGAACTGTTCGAAAGCACTGGAGGTGTTCGAGTGCATGGGGAGCGTGCACGGAGTAGAACCGAACACGTACACGTGCTCGGCGTTGTTGAACGCGCTCGGGAGGCACCGAATGGGTCAGGAGGCCTGGGAGGTGTACGAGATGATGAAGGAGAAGAACATCGAATGCAATATTTTTACGTATACGGCGTTGATCACCGCGTTCCAAAAGAGCAGAGAACAAGACAGAGTGTATCAAGTGTACGACGAGCTGAAAGAATCCGGGATTCAGATTGATTCGATCACGTACGCGGCGATGTTAGCGGCGTGCGAGAAGGGCGAAACCGGCACCGGCGAGTGCACGGAGAAAGCGCTAAGAGTTTTTGCGGATATGAAAAAATCCGGAGTGGATCCGAACCAACAGTGCTACCAGTTTTTAATGACATGCTGCGAAAAAGGCGGAAGAGTCGATAAGTGCTTCGAATTACACGGGGAAATGGTGAAACACAAACACGTCGTGGATAAAAATATCTACCAGAGCTTAATCGCGGTGTGCGGAAAGAAAGGCATGTGGCAAAAAGCCATCGAAGTGTATAAATCTTTAAAGACGAAGAAAGAAGTAGTACAACCGTACACAAATTGTCAAAACGAAGTGTTGTTAGCGTGCGCGAAGAGTGGTCGCGGTTTAGAGGCGTTGGCGTTGTACGAAGACGCCAGGAAGACGAACAAGCAAATGTCCGTCACGCCGGTTGGACTTGGGTGGGTCATCTTGGCCTGTGAACGAAGCAACATGTGGAAGAAAAATCTTGAATTAATTCCAAAGTTACCATCGTCAGGGTTGCCAAACAAGGCGTACATGTTGTTGATTGGTGCGTGTACGAGAGCTGGGAAGTTTACTCAAGCGAACGAGTTGTTTGAAAAACAACGCCAAGTATTGACGAGCGGGATGAACATGAACAAACCAACGGTGGATTTGTGCGAATTGTGGGTCACCGCATTTCGATGCGCGCAAAGCGAACGCGGCGATGGGGATACGTTAGAAAATAGCAGCAAAGCGGCAGCGGCGGCGGCGGAAAAAATAGTAGATTTAGGTGCAGACCAAGTGCACGTCGGCGAAACGACCAGTAGCAACGAGAATTGGTTCGAGCAGAAAACCGCGAAGAACTCTGTGAGAGCGTTGTGGAAGTACGCTAAAATCGCTGCGCCAAAAGACCCTCTGACGGACCAAGACGCCAACATTGCCGAAGTTGACTTTGTGTTTCCACCAGAAACGAGCATCTGTAAAGCAGCCGCGGCAGCTGCGGCGAAATGGGGTGATTCTGACTTGATCGAAAACATCGTTCACCTTCGCGAGAAATCTAACAGAGAACCCGATCCGATGATTCGCGGCGCGTTGATTGCATCCTACGCAAATCGTGACAAACGAGAAGAAGCGAACGATCGTCTGAAACAGATGAAAGTGAAACGCTTGACTCCTGGATTTGCGACGTATGCCGCGTTATGCGCGGCTGCGAATAGAGCCAAAGATACGCCGGACGTTTTCGCCATTTGCGAAGAGTTTACTATTTTGTACAAAATACAAAACCAAGCACAAGTAAGGGGCGTACCTCCCGTGGCCGTTCCGAAAGACTTTTGCGTCGCCTTAAAAGATACGAGTGAGAGGTTAAAGTCTTGGCTGAGGGCTTTAGAGTTCTTGGAAATTTGGAACCAGTTCCCGACGTGCGGTCCAGACGCCAAAGAGACGTACGTGTTGGCGTTGAAAGAATCTGGAGTGAACGAGAAGGATATCGAGAGCAAAATGGCTGGCGGTGGCATCACCGGTGCCACGAAGAACAACAACGGAGCCTCTCCTTCTGCTGAAACTACTGTTCCAGCAGCGATCGTTCCAAACAACGGCAAGACGTGGAACACCTCTTCTCCCAATAGCGGTAACGGCAACAACGCCTCGAGTTCGAGAGGCAAGCCGGTTTCGCCGCCGTTGCCGCCGGCCCCGATGTTGGGTGGAAGTATGCCCAAACCGAATAAAATACCACCGTTACCGAACGTTGTCACGACGCCGAAGCCGTCTAAAAAGCTTTCCGCGAACGTTTCGGCGTTTGTACCGAACTCTTCGTCGCCCAAAGTCGCTCTCAAAGCTGACGCGAAGCCGTTTGTGTTCAATCCTCCGGCGGCTCAAAAAGAGGTCGAGTCGTCGAACCACGCGGATGATGATGCCGAGAAGAAGACGACGACGAAGAAGAAAGACGACGCTACGAATACGGAGGACGATTCAGACGACGACGACGCAAATGCGACGACGTAAAAAGAAGAATAGATAACAACACTAAGTGACACATATTAAAACTTTTGCGAGGCGTGTATATAGAGAGAAATTTTTTATACGAGTATCCCTTTAAAATTCTGATGAACCAAAAATTGTCACACAAATTTTGATGAAAAAAATGCATTTTAAAGGCCCATAAAAAAGGCAAAACGGTGTGCTCAAACACACGCGCACGCACACCACGGTTACCAACATCCCACGACAGCGACGCTCGACAAAAATGTTCGCATATGTATTGTATCTGTATATATCAAGTTTCGACCGCGTCTGCGAGGTATTACGGAAGAGTAAGGAGTGGCGTGGGAACGCGCGAGGTGCGCGTTTTTTAGAGAGGGTCGGAGGGCACCTCTTCTGTGGCTGTGGTCACTTTTGAGAAAATAAATATTTCCACGGCGCGTGACATCACGCGCGGGAGAGGAAACGACCGGAAAACGCACGAAAGCGATCGCGGTACCACTCGTTGGTCGTTCCGTGTCCTTTTTTACGCGCTTTACGACTGTTCACGTCGCTCGTGACCACGCTCGGCGTCGCTCTCGTCAACTCCCTCGAAGGCCTTAAACCACTGTTTTTCCCTTGTATTTTTTCTCCCTTTTCCTCCTTTCGCGTTTTTAGAAACGCGACTTTGCCTCATTTCGAGCGCTTCGCCTGTGCAGGACGCGAAGAAAAACTTCTAAAAAAGCAGGCGACTTACGATCCGACGAATAGCGTAGTTTGTAAATCGAGCGATCATGTCTCTGGAGGTACGACTCGTGCGTCTCCGTGCGCTCGCATTTCGCATCTTCTGAAAATTCGATCTTCTCTTTTCTTCGCATCGTGCTTTCGGTTTGGTCGTCCCATTTTTGCATTCAGCGCTTACGCATCTCACCTTTACTCGTACTCACGCGACCCTTCTTTCGCAGAATAACTTGCCGAAACATTTAAAATGGATCTCGAGCATGTGCGAGACGCAGTTCTTTACGCCGTGCCAGTTGCATTCAACCAGTGGGAAGGTACGAATTGAACAATAAATGTGTCCCTTCCATCGAACACGAAGAACTTAAAAATCTCATTCTTCTCAGGGGGAGCTTTTGAACCTATTTTCCGTGGACGCATTGCGAGCGTGGTGCCCGTGTTGCTGCGCTGAGAAGAAAATTAACGACGCTATTCAGGTATGGAGTCGTTGTTCGTTTTTTACGGTCGGATGTGCGCTCACCGCGCGCGATTTCGACCAAATCTCGTTTCCGAATTATCGTTAAAAAACACTTAAAGTCTCTCTCGCGAGAAGTCGTCGTCTCTCTTATTTTCGTTGCAAATTTGGACTCGATTTTACGCGCGCGTTACGCGTTACCGCGCTTCTGAGAAGTCGTTTTGTGCTTTGAAAAACACCAAATCGTTCGGCAAAAATATCGTCGAAACCTACCAAATGGTTCTTTGGTCTCGTTTTTGGTCGCAACCGCGATCATTCGCGCGGTTTAAGCGTCGTTTTTCGGATTCAAATTCGACGAGAGAAGAACAACGAGAGAGAGAAAAATCGGTCTTCGAGGGGCGGATTTTGGACGACTTGGGTCAACCTCTGTGAGATGATATTTTTACGACTTGGGACAATTTTTTTCGAACGACCACGGACACTGACTGAAACACAATAATAACTACTCTTGACAAACAGATTCGTCGATCTTCCTACCACAACGTCGTCCGGGTCCAAGACGTCGCGAAAGCAGTCAACGTCGCGGGTATTCAGACGTACATCATCAACTCGGCGAGAGTGGTGTTTCTCAACGAACGCCCGCATCCGAGAGGTAAGAACGGCGAGAGCAAGCGGACTTCGGCCTTAGTAGCCGCAAATGGTGGGGCATGCAAGCACTGCTTGAGGACTTTACAGGCAGATAGCGTGAGCTTTTGCTCCATCGCGTGTAAAATCCGAGGCGGGGGCGAAATGACGCCAAACGCGGAGTCGTTGCGGTTGTTGGAGGAGTCGGTGATGAACCAACACGTCGCGGTGCCGAGGAATAGTTATAAGTCTACTAAGGATAAGGATACGAACACCACCACCACCACCACCACCAACAGCACGAATAACAACAATAGCAATACGAACGATACGAACACGAGCGGGGGTGACGGGACGTACAAGGGAGGCGGCGGTCCGGCGTCCAGCGGCGGGAGCGTCGGGAAGAACGGAAAGAAGAGAGTGTACCAAACGAAAGCGAAAAAAGAGCAGGAGTTGATGATGATGTTGAACGGTGGTCTGGCAGCTCTTCCGTCGCAACAAGGGAAACCGGTGAAGAAGGCAAAGAAAGTCCCGGTGAAGAGAGCGAAGAAAGTTCCGGTGAAGAGAGAGATGGTGAACGGAAACCACTCGTCCTACGCGACGCCGGCGAATAGCTCCTTGGGTGTTACTCCAGATGCGACTCCGAGCAGTCGGGCGGCATCGGTAGGACCGACGAACGGGGTCGGTACTGTGATAGCAGCTCCAGCAACCGTCGCGTCTGTTGGAAGAAAGCTGAACAACGCGTCCTTCAGAAGAGCCGCCGAGACGCCGAGTATCGTCACGCCGACGATTCCAATCGTCCCGAACCGTAGGAAAAAATTTTCAGCGCCGCGAAAGTCGCCTGATATGTAACAAATTATATATTATTATAATAATAAAGGTATCGAAGAGAGGAAAGAGAAAGAGAGAGAGAGAGAGAGAGAGAGAGAGAGAGAGAGAGAGAGAGAAGGAGAGGGAGAAAGAGGAGGATATAATGTAAAAACAGAAAACACAGAAAAAAGTTAAGTAAAGACACAAAATCAGAGGTTTGACCGCACCCGGGAGTCGGCGTTGGCGGGAAGAAAAGACGAGAAATCTTCTGTTTCTTCTTGTCCGTGCATCCATCCCATTAGCAGAGTAGTTTAACCATAACGCAACTCGTTTGAATAAAACAAAACATACACCACAAGATAAATAAACTACCCAGTATTAGCGATTATTCAAATTATATTCTGCTCTATTTGACATCTATCTGCTGTGATATTCGCTCTAAAACTACTACGTCCTCGATATCTTCCATCGAGACGCTTGAAGTATAGATGCGGATATCCCTGCCTTGTTTCCGTTCGTCTTGGATTCGGATTCACCGGAACAAACAGCAGGGAGAGGAGGACATTCCGCGCAGCAACACGTCAAAAACGTATTCTTGACGCCGGACATGAACTCGTCTTGCACCATGTGCACGCCGCCGCCGCCGCCTCCTCCTCCTCCATCTTCCATCAAACATCTCCGCATCTCTAAAGATAAAAATATGCACCACAAACGGTAGTTATCTACTTTAAGTGCTCTGGCCTGATCTTTCACGTGAAATCCAAACGCGTCGTGCCTTCTCCTCTGCGGCAAACAACACGGCGATAACACAATCGCCGCTCGACCGTCCATCCTTCGTCTCACGTTTCTCCACAAACGAATAGCCACTCGAGACAAATCCCCGCACAAGTGTACCCCGCAAATAAACACAAACTTTGACGTATTCGCCGCGTCCTCCACAATCTTCTCGCACTCCTCCGACGTCACGTCCACGCGACGAAACGTCACGTTTTTCATCGCCTCCACGTGCTCCACGTTCGCGCTTTCGTCTCGGTCCATCATCTCCACTCTCGCGTTCGGGAACGCGAACGATAACGCGATGGACAAAAAACCTTTCCCGGAACACAGGTCCACGAACGTCAGCCCTTCGCCGCCGTTACTCCTCAAAGCCTCCTCTTCCTCAATTAATACTCCTCTCTTCTTCTTCTTCTTCATCAAAACTCGTTCGATCTGTTTCAAACACGCCGTCGCTTCCTCGATTTCCTTCACCAGTGAAGATTTTCTCATCCAGGAATCGAACAACGCATTTTCTCGCATCTCTTTGCACGCGTTCGAACGCAAAAACTCGCGCACGTACGGGGAATATCTCCGTGGGTTTTCGCGGCAATGCGCGATCGTGTACTCGAGTTTGGTTTTCTTCGTCGCGTGATGTTTCTTCTCCGCATCTTCTTCCTCCTCGCGAACGTGATTTTGTCGAGAAGACATCGTCACGCGCTCATCTGATGCCTTCTCTACAGTTTCCAGTCCTCGCGTTTGGCTTTACGCCGACCAAAAACCCGCGAGCAACGCATCACTCGCGACTCGATTTGTAATGGAGTTTCCTTCAGAATTTCCACTCGCAAAACACACGCGCAAACATAATAATACCTCACGAATGGGTTCCCTCTTCCCAATTCAAAACGCCTTTCACTTGGGCGCGTACCAAGTCGCGATAAACGAAGCCGCGGACTTAGATTCCACCGGAACCACCTCTTTATCCTCCTCGGACGCGATCGAGAAGGATTGTTACGTCTATCGATCGTACATCGCCTTGGGGTCCTACCAGGTACGTTTTTGAAGATGCGCTCTCTTTGTTTCTTTGTGTCTCTTCGCGATGCGCGTCTTTCGAACATAAGAGAGAGATGATGCGAAAGTTTGCGCACGTCTCGTCTAGAGTTCGTGTTCTCGCGAAAAGCGGTTGCGACGGTTTGACGACGACTTTAGACGCGCATTCATTCGCGCGCGGTGTTTGAAAGAATTGGACGAGTGCGGGAAGAGATCTCCCTCGGTTTTGTCTCGCGTTAGTAACTTCTCTCACGCTCTTACGCTCTCTCTCGGTGACTCAAACGACGACGAAACAATGCCTTTGCTTTGTGCGCGTCTTTGACGATTCATATGTATACTATGATATAAAATAACAGTTGGTTCTGGACGAAATCCCGGACGATTCCCCGTCGCAATTGCAAGCGGTGAAAGAACTCGCCAGATACCTCGCGGATCCTCTCGATCGGGAAACAATCTCACAAAAGATGAAGGAGATGTTAGAAGATCCAGCGATCGCGCAGAACGCGACGGTACAACTCATGGCGGCGACTGTTTTCGCGAAGGAAGGCGAAATGGTGGAAGCCATGCGATGTTGCGCGACGTCGTTGAGTTTAGAGTTGTCGGCGTTTATGGTGAACCTGTTGATATCGATGGACAGAGTGGACGCGGCGGAGAAGACTTTGGCGAAGATGGTGGCGAACGACGACGACGCGACTTTGACGCAGTTGGCGACGGCGTGGGTGAATGTCGCACTCGGTGGGTCGAAGGTTCAAGACGCGATGTACGTGTATCAAGAGTTGGGCGATAAGTACACGTGGACGGTGAAGTTGTTCAACGGCGCGGCGACGTGCGCCATGGCCATGGGAAGGTTCGAAGATGCCGAGAAGGAGTTGTTGGAGGCGTTACAGAAAGATAGTAAAGACCCGGACACGTTGCATAACTTGGCGGTGTGCGCGTTGCACTTGGGGAAACCGTCGACTCGTTTTTTTAATCAGTTGAAGACGTTAACGCCCAAACCCGGCGCGGTGGAGAAAATGGACGAGTTGGAGAAAATGTTTGATACGGCGAGCGAGCAAATGGCGAGCGCGTAATAACGAAGACGTTCGTTGGAAAAACGTGCGTAAGTGTCACCCCTTAATATTTTAGCAACAGTAATAAATTGTTTTGTAAATGATTCGAGAAGAGTATATATATTTTTAGTAAAACACCACCCGCGCGCGCGTCTGAGGAAGAGGAAAAGAGAGTATTCATTATTGCGAGCCTTCGCTGACGACGCACTCGATGTCCTCGTCTTGTAAGGTCAAACCGACGAGAAAGTTTCTCGCGTCGAGAACTCCAGACGATCCAGTTAAATCGCCGTTGACGACGTACACTCTTCGACACCCGTTGGCGAAAAGTACCATGACGTCTTTTAAAGACGTGTTTTTTGGATCTACGCTTTGGAAAACACCGATATCCGCTTTCGTTTGATCGCGATGATGGCGTCTTCGCATGGTCGCCGCAAACGAAAGCGGATCCGATTTCAACATCGATAGGTTCTCAATGTTCATTCCTCTGAGATCAGAGGAGGTTATATCACCTCGCACGTGTACCGTGAAATCTCTCGGACGAGGCGTGACGAAACTCGACGGTACCGTGGTGACGAAACACACCGAGACTTTTTCGCCGACGATATCCGGGAAGAAATCGAGAGCAGATTGCTGTCGAAGCGCATCGTTATTTGTCACGAACAACGTCTCGTCTCTGTAGATCTTCTCTCCGCTTTTCAACACCGTGAAACCTTTCCTAAACAAGTACGGCACATCGGCCAAACAAACGTTGGCCAAAGCGGCTTGAACTTCAACGTTCTCGTTTAGATATTTCACAATATCCGTGCAACTCAACACGTCGTGTTTCGCGTGACTCGTCCCATCTAAACGCTCGACGAGACACCTGTGCGCTCTTGGAATCTTCGCGATCTTTTCCTTCAAAATCGATAAAAGGGTTTCCGAATCTCTCACCACGATTCTCGATCTCGGATTCGCCGTCAGGCGATCGAGCACGCTTTGCACCGTCGCGTGAAACGTGCTCGCGATGGGATCTTCCTCGTCCTCTCTCGTTTTTTTCGCCGGAACGTCCCCGCTGTATTGACACCCGAATCTCGACACGTCTCCTGGTTGCAATCCCAACTCTTCAATCATCGGAGGCATAACTCTCGGATTCGCTCCCGCGCTTTCTTGCTGGGAGACACAAAAAGGTTCCTGTTTCCGTCCCACGAGAAACACCGCCATGTTTTCCAAAAACACCCTCAAACAACTCTCCACCGCGACGAACCCGTGGAACGAATCCTTGGTCGTTTTCTTCTCCAAATCCAAAATCGGTAGCGATAACACGTCTTTTTCTTTCATCTTTTCGAGACACTCGCCGAGCGTGTCCGTGAGCTTCGCGAACGCGAGTGTTCGTTCACTTTTTTTTTGACACCCTCGAACACTCGAAGAAGACAAGGAAGAAAAAAGCGAATTCGCGCGCGCCTCGCTCAAGGCTTTCCTCACCGCCCGGCGCACCTCCGCTTCTTCCATTTTACTCGAGAAAGACTTCTTATTAGTGTTCTTCTTCCCCTCTCCTGGCGTTCCCGCAAGAGCTCTTCTTTTCAACGACGTCTTCTTTTAATCAGAGAAAGAGAGAGAGAGAGAGAGCAATGTGATTGGGAAAAGTGAGAGATATTTTTTTTTCTGATTCTGAAAAATGTCCGTTTTTTTTCTTTTTTCTCTTTTTTCTCTTTTCTGGGCACCTTAACTTTTTAAAAAACACAACTTTATAAAGACGACGACGGCAAAGAGAGATTCTCTTTAGCATAAAAATGGCACCCGTACCGAGAAGACCAGCTTTTACGACGAAAACAAAAACGAGAGTTTGGGAGACGAGAAGAGGCGAAGCGACGGAGGAGAAGAGTTGTTTCGTGTATTCCGAGCCGTGTCAAAACGAACTCGCGGCTTTTGGTGCGACGAAGAAGAAGAAGAAGAACAAAGATGAAAATGATGTCGATGCGACCCCTCCTGGTGGAACGAATTTCGAATTATTCTCGTTCGTGCCAAACGCCGGGAGAGGAGGCTCGAAAACGACGACGTCTAAATTCAGCGCGGGGTTTGCGCTGTTAAAGTCGCGGGAAATGTCGAGAGAGAAGGAGATGTCGCACACACGCAGCGGCAGCTTTTGCGAAGCTGGTAATGGGTTGGTGTCGATTAAGCAACAGAGAGAACAGAGAGAAAAAGAGGACAAGGCGAGAGCGCGGAAAGAGAAGGAGGAGATGGTGATGAGAGCGCAACAAGAACAACAACACGAGCAGGAGCAACGGCAGCAGCAACAGCAGCAGCAAAATCACGCCGCGACGAACATCAACAACAACCCCGGGAATAATACCATTATTGGGTTCGACGACGACGACGACGAGGACGACGAGATGTTCCAGCTCGTGGATATCGAGGCTTTGGAGACGAGGAAACATGTGGTTGCTCCAGCTCAACCGCAACGACCGCAGCATCCGCAACACATCGAAAGTTTTCCCGTCGTCCCACCGAGGGCTGACAACATGAAAGACGCATATTGTTTGCCCATAGCCTTGGACGGAAGTGGTTTAGAGTGGGTGTGCGAACACGGTTGCGCGTTGCGCGAATGCGATAAGATCTCACTTCATTTCCGCGCGCTTCAGCCGATTTTGAGCTCAATCATCCAAAGACTGGACGACGACGAGTACATGATGAAAAATATCGAAAGGAAAAACTTAGAAAAGAAACGGAAAGAAGCGGAAACGATACAAGCGTTTTTGAATAACGGCAGTATTGGTAGCGGCGTACCGAACGCCGCGCCGAGTATCGCGCCGATGAATAATAATAATAACATCATGGACAACAACAACAACAACAACAACTCCTTTCAACAGAACACGAGTTTTGACATTCATAACAACATCAATAACTTTCAGCATAACAACATGCAAAGCAACAACTTCAACAACGACTTTCAAATGAACGGCAATAACAACAATTTCAACAACGATGAGTTTTATTATCAAAACAACAACAACAACAACAACGGCGGTGACTTTCAAGCGGAATGGGACGACGATAACGGCGATGATATCGTCGATATGGAAAATTTACCGAAACTTGGTCTCGGCGCGAACGGCGGTCATGAAGTTATCCCGGCGGTGCAGTGTCAAATGACCGAGGCGGACGGCGGCAAGTGGAATCAGAAGAACTTTTCGTGGACGAAAGATTGCTATTACGCGTTGCGAAACAACTTCGGCGCGCAAGATTACCGAGGACTGCAGCTTCAAGCCATTAATGCGACCATGGCTGGTAAAGATACTCTGGTTTTAATGCCAACTGGGGGCGGTAAAAGTTTGTGTTATCAGCTCCCGGCGATTGTGCGCGACGGCGTAACCATAGTAGTCTGTCCTTTGATTTCGCTCATCCAAGATCAGCTGTCGAATCTGGAGCAATTGGATATTAAGGCGTGTTTGCTTGGCGCGTACAATGCGAAGAACGATGCAGAAGTGTACAACGATTTATACGGTCCGGAACCTAAAATTAAATTGCTTTACGTGACTCCCGAGAAACTCTCAATGAGTAACAAGTTAATCAATTTGATGAAATCGTTGCACAGAAAAGGTAGATTACAAAGATTCGTCATTGATGAAGCGCATTGCATCTCGAGTTGGGGCCACGATTTTCGAAAAGATTATAAAGAGTTGCGAGTGCTGAAGCATCAGTTCCCGGATATTCCCGTCATGGCGCTCACCGCGACGGCGACCGTTCGCGTGCAAGACGACATCGTGCGCCAACTCGGTTTGGCGAATTGCGTGCGTTTCTTCACGACGTTTAATCGAACCAACATCACGTACGAAGTGATTCCGAAAAAGAAGGAAAAGCAAAACGTGGAAGAGATATTAAGTTTAATTCACGATCGCGGATTTGTTGACCGGCGTGGTCGCGTCGAGTGCGGCATCGTGTATTGCTTTTCGAAGAACGATTGTGAGAAGATGGCAAACGCTTTGTGCTTGAAAAATAACCAAGACTCGAGGTTTCGTCATGGGATTAAAGCTTTGCCGTATCACGCCGGTTTAGACGACAAAGTACGTAAAGCGCACCAGGAAGCGTGGACGAATGATACGTGCAACATTATCTGCGCGACCATTGCGTTCGGCATGGGGATTAATAAACCAGATGTCCGATACGTCTTCCATCACTCGATGCCAAAATCGCTCGAGGCGTATCACCAGGAATCTGGGCGAGCGGGGAGAGACGGCGAGAAAGCGCTTTGTGTGCTCTTCTATTCGTGGGGGGACGTCACAAAAGCGCGATCGATGCTCATCGACTCCGCTGAGAAAGACAACGCGCCGCACGAAGTGAAAATGAACAAGCTTGAATCGTTGGTGACGATGTGCACGTATTGCGAAAATACCGCGGATTGCCGAAGGACGCAACTTTTGCGGCATTTTAACGAAAACTTCGATCGCAGCAGATGTAAAGGCATGTGCGATTGCTGTCAGTTAAGGAAGAACTACGGTTGGAACTGCTTCATAAAGCGAGACATGTCTAAGCACGCGCTCAGTTTGATCTCCATCTGTAAAGATACCTCCGAACAAGGCATACCCATGGGCTTATTGATCGATGTCTTTCGCGGCTCCAGAGCGAAAACAGTCACGCAGAGATACTACGATCGTTTGCCTGGGTTTAACACTGGTAATCAGCTGACAAAATCCGAATCCGATCGACTGGCGAGATACTTGGTGAACCAGGGTTATTTGTGTGAAGAGACGACACGCCTCCCGCCAGACGAGAAAAGGCAATACGCCATGGTTTCCACGTGCATTCGTCCGGGAGAACCCGGTAAGATTCAAGCGTTGAAACAGAAACAACACAAAGTGGAGTTAGAGTTTGAGAACCTTCCGAAAGATACGAGCAAAGGAAAGAAGAAAACGGCACCGACTACGGCGCCGAAGACGAGAGCGCCGCCGAAGAAGAAAACAACCGCCGCGAAAGCTTCGGGAACCGCCGCTGCTACTACTGCGAGAAAGAAGAAGACGTCGACGAAGACAAGAACGCCAAAAGCTACTCAACAACAACAACAACAACAACAACACGACAACGTGGATCTCACGCTGCCGAGCCAACAACCGAACGGCACGCAAGAAATCGACGGTCAACTCGACAACGCCTTTGCAATTTTGATGAGGAAACAAAAAGAAGAACGGGAAGGCATCGTCGTCGAAGACGATGAGGAGGAAATAGTGAACAACGACGACAACGTCCAGTACGAAATCGACGAGTCGATCGAAGACGACGACGAGGAAGACGAGGAAGAAAGATTGTACGAGTGCGTCTTCCAGGCGCTCACGGTGTGGAGAGATATCCAAGCCACCGACATCGCCAACAGACAGGGCACCCGCAAAAATCCGCAAGGTATCATCAAAAACGCCTTGCTCCGCAAACTCGCCGGCAGCCGACCGACGACCATCGATGAAATGAACGAGTTCCGCGAAGCCGAAGTCGCCGATCTCGCGAACAAAAACATGCTCAATAAGTTTGCATACGATTTAGTCTCAAAAATCGAACAGGCGGTTTTTCACTTCCACAACAACGAGGAGAACCCGTACACGCAAACGCAACGGCAACAGGAGACGCAAGGAAACAACCTCAACAGCGGGGACCCGTACGAGTTCAAAGCGACGCCGGCGTCGAATACGAATAATGGTCCTCGTCCAGCGTCACAGATGATGACGATGATGCAGCAACAACCGAACAATTTGCAATACAGCGGGGGGGACCCAAAAAGGCAGCGCTTAATGCTCGACAACAATACGGAGTCTCCGCAGTGGCTCGAGCCCAATCGAGGAAGAGGAGGAGGAGTCAATGAATAACTCCACAAAAAAAAAAAAGAATTCAAACAACGACAAGAACAACAAAACGATGCCACCACCTCCGAGCCGAACGCCTCAGGCGCAAAGCTTCTTGCGTAAGTACGACAAGTTCACCGCAGTGATGGTGGTGATGGCGTGTGGAATGTACGGGGCGGAGTATTACGTGTCCAATTACGGGAAAAACACAAAATTGGAAAATGCTGAAGAACAAAGGAGGGAAAAAGATTGATGAAAGAGAGACGACGCAGAGATGATGATAGAACTACTCTAGAAAAACAGAACGATTAGCAAAAAGCGATAGTCACCACGAACCGTGTTTAAACGCGTTTTAGTCAGAAATGTTGTAACACGGTGAATGTTTGTATAATAACATACTTATAAATTACTTTTCTAGTAGACAGATGTGATTTTGATTGAACTGCTTTTTTCTCTCTGAGATTTTTGCGAATAATAATAGTATTATTGAAAGACGCGAAGATTGTGATCACCACCACCGACAACGACACCACCGGCGTCTTTCAAAAACTGCACGCAAAGATTTCCTTTTTTACTCTTACTCTCGAAGGTTTGGACGATGTCCCACTCGCCTTTGACGTTGTACACTTTGGCGGTTTTCCCGGCGCAATAGGCGACGTATTTGCCGCTCTTGTCGAACGCGACGCCTTCACATTTTTCTTTCCCGAAATCGTGCGCGACCGTGTTCTTACGCAAATCCCATATCTTACACCCTTCGTCGCCAGAGACGGCGAAGAAGTAGCCGTTCTCGCTAAACGAGCACGATTTGGCAGCGTTTTTACCGCCGTTGGAAAAGGTTTGTTGTAAAGCGCACGATCTGGCGTCCCAGAGTTGTACCGCGCCGGATTGCGTCAAAGCGGCGAGAAACATGCCGTCCGGGTGAATGTTAATGGAAGTGTATTTGTCTTTCGGATCGTCGTTGGTGGCTTGGTATACAGTCGAGGCGGATTCGACGTCGTGGAAGTGCCAACTGGCGTCGGCGGAGGCGGAGACGAAGAAGGCGCCGGCGACGTGCGAGGCGACGGAAACGACATCTTGCGTGTGTTCATCGTACGTGGAGATGTTCTTTCCTGCCTTCCACACTTTCACGGTGTTATCAGCACCACAAGTGGCAACTATGCCACCACTTTTGTCCGCTCCTACCAAAAACTTCGCGTCTAAACACTTCTTGTGACCCGTCGCTATCGAACTCGATTTTTGTAAGCCCGCGTCGAAGAAAGCCGCCGTTCCGTCTGCGCCAGCCGTCACGATTAGGCTTTTCTCGTGAAGCACGTCTACGTTATGTATCGCCGTATTCACTTTATGCCCCGGCACCGGGTCTTGCAACTTAAACTTCCCAATCTCTTCTTTGGCTTTCAACGACTCGTGCGTTTTCTTCTTTTTCCTCTCCGCCATCAACTCTTTATTGGTCGACTCGATCGCGTCCAAAATCGATCGCGGAATGGCATTCTTCGCTTTTTTCGCAAACGCGTCCGCGTCGCCGCCTCCTTCTCTCTTCTTTCCCGTCGTCGTCGTCTGAACCGTCGTCGTCCCGTTCGCCCCACCACCACCACCAATCATCGCCCTCGCCTCGTCTCTCTCCTTCACCAACCTCGCCACCGTCCTATTCGCCGCGTCCACTTGATACGCCATCGACGCTAGCTCCCGTTCCGACTCCCCTAACCGTTTCCTGGTTTCAAACAACTCTAACATCAACGCGTCGTATTCGTCGTGAAATGTTTGCAGTAAACCCGGAATGCTCGCGTGCGCCGTCGCTCTCGGTTTGATTGCGATTGCGCTGCCGTTTGAGGCAAAATCAGTCTCGATCGGAATCAAATCCTCCACGGATAAAGGTTGCTTGGTGATTGGATTCTCTCCGGTTTCTTTGACGTATTTTTCGATTAAAGTGCGTTCAAAGATGTGTCCTGATGGGGAGACGCACGGTTTCGTGATTTCAGAGCCGGAGAGTGCGCAGAGTAACATGTTTAGTCTTTGCGTTCGTTTCCAATTTGGCGGCCTGAATTGGTTCTTTTTCTGCGTAATCTCTCTTACTCTCTGCAGCGCTTCAACTCGAGAAAAAGGAAAGCGAGAGCTTTAACTGGCGTTCTTCTCGCGAGAGCGCGTGTCTTTGAGTCTGTTTTGATGCAGTATCAGCGTGGTATTTCTTAATTCGTTTGGGGAAATGTGAGGCAATTTTGGACACGTTTGAGACTCTTACGACGAGAGCAAAGAGAAAGAGAAACGAGAGCGCAAACGAGACATCTACTCTACCACTAGGCGCTTTTTAGTATTAAACGAGCATTAAATATACGTTCTCGCTATTTCGACGACTCCTTTGTCTTCGGCGTGACTTTCACGCTCACTTCGTTATCTCTCGGTCTCAAGGAATACATCGGTCCGAACGTGCTCACTCGAAACCCGGCGCCGTCGAGCTCGAACGCTTTCGTCTTTTCGACTTCCTCGGCGATGATATCTCGACATCTTCGCACCGCATCTTCCGTTGCCATCCCGACTAAAGGCATCACCGCGATTAACTCACCACCGGCAACTTTCGCAGAGATTGTTTTTGTGTTCTCGGTCGTTTTCGCCGCCGGGTTGGTTTCCGGGTTCACGCGAGGCCCGAGGTACAGTTCCATCGTCTTGCCTAAAATCTCTCCATCCGAATCCAACGCGTATCGCATCGTCAGCGGTTGCGTCGGCGGGTAACGCTCCTTAGATTCGTTCTCACCTTCGATGTACATCAGTAATCGAGATAAGCCTTCCTCTCTGTTCTCGTACGGGGTGATGGCGATGGTGTACGGGTCGAGTAAGCGTATCTCGATTTCGTCGTTCCCGGGAAGCGTTACGACTGTCGTGGATGGGATTTTGTACGCGTCGAGGATGTCGTCGTTTACGTCGTCTTCTTCTTTATTGCTGCTCTTTACTTTACTTCCGTCGAAAGTAAGACGACTTTTACGACGACGACGACGAGAAGATGATGCGAGCGAGGACGAAGCGACGCGGAGAAGATGAAGGTTCGACGAGAGAGGTGATGGTGACATTTTGTTGTGAGGAAAAGCAAGGCGACGAATGCCCCTCTCTCTGGATGCGGAAAATGTCACGTTCAAAACGAGGTATTATATGATTCGAATTAAACGCGCGACTAAGACTACGCATACTTGGAAACTTTTACGATTGAGAATCACTTTCACTTTCTTTTTCTCCGTCTGTATTTCGATCACTCTCTTCGTGCGAGGAGATGCCGTGGACTTTCTCGCGATGCGCTTGCAGCTTGAACTTTCTCGTGTACGACGCGTCGCACATGTCGCAAACGTGTCGCGCGTTCAAGTGCGTCTTTAAATGCGCGGTTAGGATGAAATTAGTCGCGAAGGCTTTGAAACAGATCGCACACTGAAACGGTCTGTTGGCGTCATCTTTCGGTGGTGGTTTATCGATGTCGAAGTATCGTTGCGGGAGCGGGGGTCTCAACGATTGAACCCCGGGATCTCCGTTTACTTTTTCCATGCCTAACTCGAGGTTCTGTTCGAACGCTCGCGCGACTTCCTTGTGACGCCCGTTCGTCGCGTGCTTCAACACGTGCACTTTCCACTCGTACGGTCGATTGAATCTCCTCCCGCACACGTTGCACCCGTACGGTCGGTCCCCCGTGTGCGTTCGTTCGTGCGTTCTCAAGTGATACCGGCTCGAGCACTCCAAATTGCACCGCGAGCAAAAATACGTCCTCGTCGGCGCAAACACTTTATCCTTCACGCTCGGCTTCCGTTGTTGTTGTTGTGCTATTACTATTTCATCGCTAGGATTGTCCAACAACATCTCATCCTTATTACTCCCCATTTGCAACTCCTTCCGCATCGACCGATACAACGCGTTATAACAGCTCTTGCAGCATCGTTTCCTCGCGTACGCCTTCATTGACACCCGTCTCTCTTCCTCCGTTATCTCCTCGTTCGCCTCGTCCTCTTCCTCTCTCAATCGAAGAAAATCTTTCGGAAACTTGCACAAACGTTTGTTCTCATCTTTCATCCCTCCTCCTTTCCCCGCTCTCTCGAGCAACGCCGTCGTGCACTTCCCTCCTTCCACGAACGCGCAAAATCGGTCCGAAGAATCCTCCTTCTCTTCTTCCTCCTCCTCCCCCTTCGCGGTTCCTCCTCCTTCCAAAAGCCTCACCTTTACCACCTTTGCCTTTTTCCTCAAATCATCCTCGACGGTTTCGACTTCGGCGGCGGCGTCCCACCCTTTAGCAACAGCCGCGACGACGGCGTCGTTAAACGATGTCACCGACATCAACGATTTCTGCTCCTCTCTCCTCCTTTTTAATTCCTGTTCTCTTTCCCTGATGATGTGTTGCGCGGCGATTTCGGCGAGTTCAAAATGCACTCGCTTCGGGGGACGTGATTTTCGTCTGCTGCTGCTCATCGTGTGTTGTGTAAATCTCTCTCTCTTTCTCTCTTTCTCTCTCTCTCTTATATGAGTAAATGTTCTCGTCGTCGTCGCGTTCCTCAAATCCTCTTCTTCTTCCTTCTTCTTCCTTCTTCTTTTAAAGATGCGAGAACAACAACGAGAGCGCGCGCTCTTTTCCGCGTCTCTTTCTTTCTCACGTAATGTGACCTCGCGATAAAAAGGACGACCAATTAAAAAATTGCTGGCAGCCAACCCTAAAATTAAAGACTAAACCCTAAATGAGAAGAAACAAGAAAAAAGGACACACTCGCTTCTTGGGGGACTTTTCTTGACTCTCGTGAGAGAGAGAAAAGATATATGCGCGCGTTTTTATCCTGCTCTTCCTGCGCTTCCTCCTCCTCCTCTCGAAACGTTATGGTTTTGAAGAAGGCGGGGATGAGCGCGGAAACGAAGACTCCTTTTTTAAATGATTTTTTGTGTGCCAGAGGAAGGAGAGATGATGGGAGGACTTTGAGACGAGGACGAGGACGATTGATGACGACGAGAACTTTTGCCGCCAACGATGGTGGGGAGAGCGGCGGGAAGAAGAACAACAACAACAGTCACCACCGAAACGGCCGAGGCTCGGAGACGTGGAAAAACAAGAGCGAAGCGAAAGACGAATTCTCGGCGAAGAATAAAAACTGCGTCGTGGAAGCGAGACAGTTGAAGAAGACGCACGACGGGGAAAGATATCAATTCGATGGCTTGGACTTTAGCCTCTCGGAAGGGCAAAAATTCGCCGTGGTCGGACCGAACGGATCGGGGAAGTCGACTTTGTTAGAAGTCATCGGAGGGAAAGAGGAACAGTTTCAAGGCGAGATGTGGCGGAGGAAGAACTCGACGTTCGTGTTGGTCGAACAAGAACCGGAGTTTCAAGGGTCGATGACGGTGTTGGAAGCGTTATACGCCGCGAATACGCCCCTGACGAACTTGTTGAAAAGATACGAGGAGATTACGAATAATAGCGAAGGAAGTAACGAGGAAGTACACAGCGGTGAATTAACGAAAGTCTTGGAAGAGATGGACGCGGCGAACGCCTGGGACGCGGAGAGGCGAGTGAAAGAAACGCTGAAGAAATTCGGATTAGGACAAGAGTTTTTTCAGAAAACCACGGAGAAGTTATCGATCGGCGAGAAGAAACGGTTGGCGTTAGCCGCGGCGTTGATTGAATCGCCGGATGTTTTGATTTTAGATGAACCGACGAATCATTTGTCCGTAGAAGGCGTCGAGTTTTTGGAAACTGCTGTGAGGGAAAATAAAAAAATGGCCGCGCTCGTCGTCTCGCACGACAGACAGTTTATCGATAACGTGTCCACGAACATTTTGGAGTTGGACGGGTTCGGTGGTGGTCATCAACACGGATCAGGCGGGTATTCCTCTTATTTAGAAGGCCGAGAAAGGAGATGGCAAGCGGAGGCGAAAGATTTAGCGAGCGCGAAAAACACCTTACGAAAAGAAGCCGAGTGGATGCGAAGGCAGCCGAAAGCGCGATCGACGAAAGAAAAAGCGAGAATTGAAAGGTTTTATTCCTTGAGTCAACGCGCCTCGGAAAAAGGGACGAAAGGAAAAACGTTAGATATTAGTACGGATGTAAAATCGACGCGAATGGGCGACGTTGTCGTTGAGTTCGACAACGCGATGTTGAAATTTTCCAACGAGAAGGTCATTTTAGACGGATTCACCTACGCGTTTTCAAAGAAGGAAAAAATCGGGATTGTTGGACCGAACGGTGCCGGTAAAACGACTTTTATTAAGGCTTTATTAGGCGAAATCCCGTTAGACGACGGATTCGTGAACGTTGGCGAAACCATACGGTTCGGGTACTACTCCCAAACCGCAGAGTTTGCCGACGACGAGCAGCGCGTGTTCGACTACGTCACCGAAGTCGACGCCGACGTCAAAGCCATGGGATACAGTGGATTTCAAGATTCCAATTTAAGCGCGCGAGCGTTGCTGGAAAAGTTCAACTTTGGTGGTTCTAAACAAGCCACGCCGATTGGTATGCTTTCCGGTGGCGAACAGCGTCGATTACAGTTGTTAACCGTCTTGGCAAAACGACCAAACTTTTTAATCTTGGACGAACCGACGAACGATTTAGATCTAGATACGATTGAGGTGTTGGAACAGTTATTGGTTGATTTCGACGGGTGCGTGTTAATCGTTAGTCACGACCGCGCGTTCGTGAACACGGTTGCCGACCACATTTTCGTCTTTGACGGTAAAGGCGGCATATCCGATTGGAGCGGCTCGTACACGGAGCTGCGAGAGTACATACGAGAGACGCAACAGCAAGAGGCAAACGGTGGTATCAACAACGACGAAAATTGCGCCATCGACGATAATGGCGTGAACACAAGCACCGAAACTGGGGAACCGTGCGGCCCAGTCCTCACTCGAGAGATGGAAAAAGAAGCGTTAAACGCGCCAAAAATCATCGCCAAAATCGAAAAAGCCATCGCGGTGATCGACGAAGACATTTCAAAGCTCGACGCGGAGATGGTCGCCGCGGAGAACGACTACGGAAAGTTGGCTGAAATTCAAAAGCTCAAAGACGAGAAAGTCACGAAACAAGAGGCGTACTTTGCGGAATACATGCGATTGGAAGAGGTCATCGAAACCGTCGAATCCATTCGAAACGCCCAAGCGGCTGCGAGATGACGACGAGAAGGATGACGACGCGCAACTACTCTGTATAACTATGATGTAACTACAAAAACCTAACCTACTAAATCGATTCATCTATTCATCTAATACTTCACTTTCGTTTATACTACTCCGCTCGACATCCCCATCCGTTCCTTTCCCTAACCTCCCTTTCCCGACGTTCGTCCCTTGCACCACTTGCCTCTGGTAAAACGTCCTCGCCTGAAACTGTTCCTCCCTTCTCTTCTCGATTAATTCGCACGTCTCGTATCGTTTCGGCACGTGTATCCCTCGTATCGTTCTATTTTTTATGAACAAGTGCTCGTATTCTCGAATTTCTCGGTCGATGGTGACCCGTTCGCACCGTTTCAACGTCACGTGCATGCAATCGTCGCACTCGACGACGGTCCCTCGAACGACGGAATCGTCTCGCAATTCGACAATCACGAGGGGCACGTTTACCAGCGATTGGACGTAACAGAGTAAAGATTGCTCGGAGTGAGGGGTGCGCGGTTTCGTGCTTTTCTTTCTGTCTTTCTTCGTGTGAGTGTTAGGGAGAGGTGGCATGTGTTTATGTTCAATGTTTAGTATTCGTATTAGGGGAAATTCACTGACGAATTTCGACACAAATGAAGGACAAAATGGAACGCGGAAGACCACTCGCGACGGCATCAAACCGAACTCAAAAGAAGCGAGACCACGTCTCCGCGTTGCAAAAACGAGACTTGAGAGAAAAATTGGAACGCGAGATTAAAAATGTCATCGCGAAACCATCGAACGAGAGAACAAAAGAAGAGTCAAAACTCCTCGACGCGCACGAAGAGAAAGTGAGTTCGCTGCTTAAACAGATGGAAAAGAGTTTACACCGGAAACGATTGCTGGAGGAAAAAGCGGAGGAGAAGGAAGATTCGAGACAAGAGATAGACGACGCAGTCGCGGTGGTGATGAAATTGTTGAGAGAAGATGCCGGCTTACAGTTCGTGTTGCACACCGGGGCGGGTATTTCCACGAGTGCGAAGATACCAGACTTTAGAGGTAAAAACGGAGTATGGACGAAGCAAAGGAAAGGCGAGTCGGTGTCCATGCCAAAGTTTGAAAACACGAAACCGACGAAGGCACACATGGCGTGTAAAGCGTTGTACGACGCGAAAGTTTTGACGAAAATCGTGACGCAAAATGTCGACGGGTTACATCAAAGAGCCGGTATACCGGAGGACGCGATTGCGGAGTTACACGGAAGCGTGTATAAGGAGCGGTGTTCGAGTTGCGAGAGAATATATATGAGAGATTTTGACGTGACGAGTACGAAACCGAGTCACGGGAAGAATCGACATCGCACGGGGAGGACGTGCGAAGTTGATGGGTGCGACGGGTATTTGAAGGATACGATTGTACAGTTTGGAGAGAGTTTAGACGAGGAGACGTTGGAGAAAGCGAGAGAATGGTCGCGAGAGGCGAAGATGAGCGTTGTCGTGGGGTCGTCGTTACGCGTGCCGCCGGCGAGTACGCTGCCAAGAATGGCAAAAAAACACTGCGTTGTTGTGAATCTGCAGTGGACGTCGCAAGACGCCAAGGCGACGCTAAAGTTGCACGCGAAAGCGGACGACATTTTAGTCAAAATGTGCAAACATTTAGGATTGAAGATACCGGAATACGATCCGTTGACCGAGAGCGTGGGTAGGAAAGTGAAAGAGAGAGGGGAGATATTCGCGTGCGAAGTGAAGGAGAACGATTGGAACGAGAAAGGTATGGCGATGAGAGATATCGACGAAAAGTTGAAAGAAGCGACGACGGGAATGGATGCGATCGGGAAAACGAACGCGCGAATTTTGTTCGGCGAAGCGGACGGTGGTAAGAAGTTATCGAAAACCGCGCGAGAGGCGCTCATTCGAGACGAGAAGCGATTGAAAGAGGAACGAGAAGGCAAGGTTAATGCGACGAAGACAACAACGAGAAAGAGAAAGTCGAAGAGTTTAACGATGAAACCGAGATCGAAGATGCCGTGTTTCCCTCGACCGGGATCGAAACAAACGCCTTTGACGAATACCAGTCCGCCGTTGTTTGACGCGTCGAAAATTGTCAAAAAGAAACGAACGCCTCTGAAGAAAAGGCGAAGTATGGTGACGAAGAAGGAGGAGGAAAAGATGGATAAAGAAGAGAGGATGAAGCCCAAGGTTGCTACAGCCGTTCCGATCGTCGTGAAAACGGAACAGGTTGCTGTTTTACCTCCATCGGACGAAGATATAGCGCGAATGCTGTTTGCGGAAATTAACGGCATGAGAAGACGCAGGTAAGTAGGTAATTTAGTAGTTAGATTTAATAAATACAAAAAACGCTCGCATTCAATGATGATTATAATCATCATCATCATCATCATCCTCGTAAGATTTGCTCTTGAGACGGTGTAAAGTGACCAACTGCAGTGCGAGCAAACACGATGCCGCGAGTATTCCGTAAAGTTTGGAGCGCGCGCGAGCGACTTCCTTATTCTCGTCGCCCCGGAACGCATCCGTCAGCGCGAGTCGATACGAGTCAATCGAAGGCGGTTTCACCCGCAAACGAATTGAAGTCTCGGACGGTTTGAGATTCTTCGAGCTCATCACCGAGGAAATGTGAACGGTAACTGTATCGTTAACGTACTCAAGATCATCACCATATCTATTGTACACGTTCAGATATTCCATAGATTCTAAAAGCGCGTTCGCCACCGTAGGCGTCGCTTCAAACTCAATTTTCGAGTCACCTCCGCCGTCGCCGCGCAGCAACGGAAGTGATGCGGCGGCGTCCAACGCGGTATCATTCGTTAGATAGACTAGATTTTGGCAACCAGAGACGATTGATACGCGCACCAAAAACATATCTGAATCCACTCCGGCGTTCGATACGGTAAATGAACGAGACAAGTCGACTCGCGACATCCATTCAACAACCGGAAAGACATCCGCGCTCTCGGCGACCAAGGTTTTAGCATCCTCGATATTTATCACGTCAAAAATGATTTGCTTCGTGAATCTCGCCGACACGTTTTCGTTGCTCGTCGATACGACGCGAATGGTGGCTATATCACTCCCGTGGTAATTCTTTACCGGTGTATACGAAAATGTACTGCACGCGAACACGCGCCCGTCTACTTCTATCGCATATTTTTGCGATTCCTGCCAGTACGCCGCGCCCTTCGTTGGAAATTGAATAAAGTTAACGTTTACATTTCCCATATTTCCTGACGAGAGCATATTCGAGTGTACTCGAGTATCGTTTACGCATACATGCACAACAGTTTCCTCGTCTTCCGTGACATTCAACACGACGGTGTTTGTTTTCGTTGAACACGATTGGGCGTCGCGCTCGGCGGCGTCTTCTCGAAAAACGCACGCCAAGAGCGGAGGTAAGAGATTGACCGTCACGCGCACTCTCGCTGATTCTATAGCCGACAAAGGATACTCCGTTACATTTGCATCGAAAGGAAGCGCGAGGAACTCTATAAATGTCGCTGTCGATGCCGTCACCGCCGAGCGAAGCTTGTGTGGAGGATAATAGCAAAACGTACACGTCGCGTGAGCGCAATAAGTCAACGAAGGAGACTCTTCGTCGCAAGAGCCAACGCGTCCTATGGACGGGGATGTAATCATTTCGACTTTAAACGTGTCGTACATTTCCTCTTTATCAATTGCGAGGACTTGAATCACTCTCCTTTCATTATTGTCGTCCTCGGCGACAACATCAAAAACAACGGGCGTATTTATGAGCACCGTTTCGGGTACTCTTTTTCTCAGCTTTCCGCGGTGCAACGCTTGCACGTTAGATGTACTCAACGATGTATTATACATTGCAAAATACTTAACGTATCCATCAAAACAGCAATGGTCACCGAGGCGGATAAATTTACTCAACGCGCTCATACTCGGCAAAGAGTACGATTGACCAAACTGCACATTTCGCGTCGTCGCGAGACGAAGCGGTTGACCGTTTGCAAACGCGTCTACGCTGAGAAATATGGATTCAGAAGAACCATCTATCTCACCGCCTCGAAATGAAACCACGAGCGAGACGGCTAAATATGACTCGTTACTATCACTACTGCTATTCCATCGATATGAGTTTTCAAAAACAGGATTCTTTCGAAACATCACCTCTTCCGGAGCAACGAACGCGTACTGTTGACATTGCACGTGCGTTTCCACGATAACCGCGGCATTCTCTGTTCCATCCATAAAGTACTTCGGTCCGTACCGAACGCGGAATCTTGGCGGTACGCCAGGCCACGCATCGCACGGTTCCCTCGCGACCACTGAAGGCGTCGTCCCGCCGTTTGGAGTGTAGTTTTCAAAACTATCTTCCAAAGTCCAAATCGTCGCGTATCCGGACGACGCGTTTGCGCTTCGCATCGTCTGCGTAGGCACGAACGTAATCTCAAAACTACTGTTCGTACCCAAAGGTAAAGAAAATGGATTCGTCGAATCAGTGTTTTCAAACGCTGAAATAACCGCGCTCGAGTTTACGTATAAATGTTCCTTCGGTTTGAGCTTAATCGACTCTGTTCTCAAACGCGTATCCGCGACATCGGTTTCGTTCGTACAGATGTTGGCGCAAGAAGAATACCCGTCATCGCTCTCCTCTCCTCTTTTATCGCATGGCAATCCTCGGTCGTTGTTTGAATAATACAACGCCAACATCGAATGTAGAGAAGGAATATGCGAAAAATCGTTCTTCTCCTCCTCGTTCGTCTCAAAAATGGGCATAACCTTTTCCAACGCATCTTCGCCGTTTCTCCGAACAACGCAAATCTTCTCCCGCATGGACCAGGCTAAAAATGGTCTTGGAATCATTTCCACTTCCCCGATGTCCTCGATCATCGCTTCCGCGAGAACGAGTACTACGAATACTACTCGGGCAAAAGTAGCCACGGAAAGGAAGAGGATTGGGTTGAAAAGCGCATCATCGCGCGAGGACGAGAGGAGAGAAAAACATCCCCTCCTGGTTTTGTTCGTACGCATGCGCATGTGGTTTTTTGCGTTGACTCCGAATAAGCGTTTCAAAACGTGAGTATCAGTTGCAATATCAAAGCTACCGCACGGGTCATCGGTGGACTGAAAAATTCGTCGTAATACGCATCGTCGGTGGTGAAGTGCTCCTCCTCTCTTCCTCTCCTTTTAATGAGAGCGCTTTAATACTACCGTAAGAGAGCGAGCACACGCGCTCAAGCCTTTGTATTTTTGAGGGAAAAAAAGAGGCAAAACTTCCCCTCATTTTGTCATAAAAACAAGACTAAAATGATGCCACGACGACGATGACGGAAGACAAAGAAGACCACCAAAGCGAAGGAAAAAGACTGAAGTCGATTTCAGTCGTCATCTCGTGCCTGAACGAAAGCGAGAACATTTCCAAGTGCATGCACTCCACCCTCGCACAAAAAGGACGCAAAAATTGGGGAAATCAACATCACGCGGACGGTGTTCGGGAAAAAGAACGAGTGCGAACAAAAGTCGTCGTCGTGGATGGAGGATCCACGGACGATACCGTTTTAAGAGCGAAAAAAGTACTCTCGGACATGAAGACAAAGAGTGACGGTAAAGACGAGGAGGAAGTGATCATCGTCGAGTGCGCGGAACGAGGGCGAGCGAAACAGTTTAATCGAGGCGGGAGAGTTGTACTGAGGGGTTCGTTGGAGGAGACGAAAGAAGAAAACATTTTGGTGTTTTTACACGCGGATACGACGATGCCGGAAACGTACAGAGAAGATATTTACGACGCTTTGCGCAGAGAACGGGAGAGGCGCGAGAGAGAGCGGCGGTTTCCGAGCGCGTGGGGGGTGATTAAAAATGGCTGCGCCAAGTTTGCGCGCCTCGGAAGAAGCGGCGGTAAGGCGGAGAGTACGAACGAGAATAACAGAGCGGATGCACCGTGCTGGGGCGCGTTTCCCATCAAACTCTCCGGCGAACGCTCGAAATGGAAGAAATGTGTCGTCGCGTCGTTCGCGAATTTTCGAACGCGACGGACGTCTATTCCGTACGGCGACCAGGCGATATTCGTAACTGCGTCGGCGTTTGCCGAGCACAAGTTTGACGAGTCGAAGATGTTCATGGAAGATTACGAGTACTCGTCGAGGATGAAGAAGTGTTTTGGGAAACCGGCTATTTGCAAATCACCCGTGGTGACAGATTCCAGACGGTTTGAATCGGTTGGGTTTATGAACACGACGATGATTAATATTTTGTGCGTGGTTGGGTTTCATTTAAAAGTGGACGTCGGAGTTCTCGCGAACTTCTATAGGAATGCAAATAAAAGAAGAGAAGTAGACACGAATTAGGTAGTAAAACGATAGATGATGGATACCGATAGCACAGATAGGTAATATGAGAAACACTAACATACATACACGTAATAAATTACAAAAATCATTTCACGCGCTTCCTTCAGACACGTAGCACTCATCTAAACCAAATACCGACCCACCCGTTCGCGCTTCTTCTGGAATATGCCTCACGTCGTTAAACTGTACCAAGCCGCAAATGTTCTCTTCCGTCGCCACGTCTAAATCTATCGCGTGAATCCCCGCGTTTTGTGAGCAAAACAACCCCATCTGTCTCCCCGTGGATTTCGGCACGCCGACTAAAATTTTCAACAGTATATCCGTAAACATCCCGTGCGAAACGATGACTAAATCGCCAACTTCTGGTTCGTCGTCCACTTTCCGCTTCTTTGCTTGTTGAGCCTCTTCTTCTTTCTCTACTTCCTCAACTTTCTCTTTTAAACCACCGCTACCTCTCGCTCGCTTCCATAACAACTCCGCCACTCTCTCCGCTCTCGCTTGCGCTTCCGGCACTGTCTCCACCCCTCGCTTCGTATCCCACCACCCGTTTTTCAACGCCTCCGGGACTATAACATCTGGAAACACTTGTTTCATCTCGTCTCTCCCCATTCCGGGTCGCCCGGTCGCGGCCGCCGTCGTCTTGTTCTCGTTCGCGCTCGTCTTCGCATCCCCTCCTTTTCCTCCTCCTCCTCCTCTCCCGCCTTCAAAACACCCCCCGTGTTCAAAAATCTCCCCATTCACGCGCGCGTTCCCCGTCCTCAACCCATCTTCGACTGCTTTCGCGGTCAATAAACATCTCTTCATCGGCGACGTCCACATTTCGTTCACGCGTTTATACCTCCCATTCGCTTCCGTGGTGAAACATTTCGTTAAATTCGCACACTGTGTCCACCCTTTCTTGGTTAAACTCGGGTCCGATTGCCTCGAAGGGTTGTCCAAGTTCGGGGAGAGCAACGCGTTGTTCTCGGATTGCGCGTGGCGAACTATGAATACTCTCATATTAGTATTCTTAGTACTGCTCGCTGCTCCTGTTATTCTTCGCTCTTTTTTCGTCGCAGTCGTCGTCGAATAGAACAGCGTTGTTCAAGCGCTCAATACTCTAACGAATAAAAGGAGGTGTCTCGAATGCTCTTTTTCCCTTTAAAATTTAACACACCAAAACTGTGCGAAAGGTCCACCAAAAAAAAAACAAAAGTACGGGTAA
>ENA-OWPI01000256-OWPI01000256.1-marine-metagenome-genome-assembly--contig:-NODE-256-length-81482-cov-12.380812_pt1 | contig 81482 bp, 60 predicted proteins | sample MGYA00238138_ERZ651775 | MGnify/ENA primary metagenome ERZ651775 (study PRJEB26906, sample SAMN06265043) | marine metagenome | isolation source: Helgoland LTER site | place: Germany:Helgoland, sampling... | reverse complement strand
TCTTCTCTCAAAAGGAAACGATTGCGACGACGATGTCGAACAAGAGGTTGATGATGATGATGATGATGATGATGACGGCGTCGATGCCCTCATCGTCACTTTTTACGTGTTTTATCTCAATAAAATTTGACGAAAACACAGGTGTAAAAAAAATCACAGCCTTTTTTTTGCTTTTTTGCAATTTTTGCGGTTCAATTCCTTGTGAAAAAGCGTCATGAAAAGGGGGGCAGACGAGTATTCTTATTAAAGAACCGCTCAAAAACAGCATCAGAAGAAAGACACACGAAACACAAAACACACGGTAAAAGTATAAAAGAACAACAAAAAACATCTGACGATGACGACGATTCAGACGACGACGACGAGACTTTTTGTCGGAAGCAGCAGCGGCAAAAGCAGCGGCCGAGTGAGGGGAAGAGAAACGGTGGCTTTGCGGAACAACAAGAGCAACGAGGGGAATACTGTTCGGGGGAATGCATTTTCATCATCGTCGCCGTGGTCGCTTTTTTTATGCTCCAAAGAAGACAAAGAAGAAGGACGAAGAAGAAGACGGAGAATGAATCCGAGGAGACCAACGGCGGCGTTTGGCAAAGACGACAACAGAGACGGTTTCAAAGACGTCTCGAACATCATGAAGAAATACTCCAAAGAAGTCCCGAAAGACGTGACAAAAGTCGTCGGCACTGCCGTCAACGTCCTGGGAAACAACAACCAAAATAACAAACAAAACGAATACAACGGCGTCTTCGCTTTACTCTTCTTCAACTTTTTATTCTTCGCGTTGGACCATTGGTTGCAACTTCCAATGATGAAAATGTTTTATTTGAACCACGTGGATCCGACGTGGTGGCAATTCGTCACGTGCACCTTCTGCCACGCCAGTTGGGATCATCTCTCGTCGAATATTTTCTTCTTGTACATATTCGGCAAGTTGATCGAAGAAGAGGAAGGCGCGTTTGGTGTGTGGTGTTCGTACGTAGCGACCGGAACGGGCGCGTCGTTGGCGTCGTGGTTGATGTTGCCAAAGTCAGTGGGTGGGGTATTAGGAATGGGCGCGGCGGCGACGGTCTCGTTGGGCGCCTCGGGAGCGGTGTTTGGTCTGTTCGCCGTGAGCGTTTTAGTCAAGCTTAAGTTTGAATGGAAAAGGATTTTGGAAGTCGTCGTGCTCGGTCAGTTTGTGATGGAACGATTTTTGAACGAAGCGGCAATGATAGGAAAAGTTGGAGGCGTAGGAGCGGGCGGAGTGAATCACGTCGCGCATTTAGCCGGGGCGTTAGCAGGGGTTGTCTTGATTGCGCTGTTGTCGAAGATTTTACCGGAATAATTATATACCTGGTACGGTGTGGTTAGTAGTAATCTTAAGAATAACAACCGAGATGATAATAAATAATAGAAAATGACTCTCACAGATTTATAATAATATATGAATTAAAAGACGCCGATAGCGGTGAACAAAGCGAAAAGCAGAAACAACCACCCGCCGCAAAACGCGACGAAGCGTTCGGAAATTTTCTTCGAAATCAAACTTCCGCCGATGACCGCAATGAACGTCGCAAATAAGTGTCCAGCCGTTGCCCCTACGGCCACGCCGACTGGATTTTGCGCCGCGCCTAAAGCAATCGTCGCCAACATGGATCTATCCCCCCACTCGGCGACAAAAATTAAGCAAAACGTTTCGATGATGTTTTGAATGTTCGTCGTCCCTTTCCCGTCCGACTCTTTGATCTTCGATTCTGCTTTGCACACGTCCTCGGCCGCTTCCGCCAACGCGCCTTCAATGATCACTCCATCTTTATCCACTTTAATATTTCCGTTGTTGTTATCTCCGCCCGCGTTCGTCTTCTTTGGCATGTCGCTCGCGTCCTTCAACGACTTCAACCCAAAGAACAACAAACTCGCCACCGCGATGTACTCGCCGATGGGAATTGTATTCGAAAAGCTCGCCGGTACCGCCGAAAACACTCTTCCAATGACCACTGAAATCACTGACATCAACCCTAACGCCGAAGTCGCTCCAATAACCACCGGCATTCGTCCCATTCTCATCGCCAGTAACGCGGCGATGAAAAACGTCTTATCTCCCAATTCCGATATAAAAATCAACGCAAACGCGGCGGTAAACCCAGTTTTCGCGACCGCTTGTACGACCAACTGAAGCGCGACTTGAATGTTATTCGTGGCGTTTAACGACCCTAACCCACTGGAGATGTATCCAACCACCGCTAACACGGTTAAAAAGACTAACGCCAAAGCAGTCGCGTTGGACTCGGCTAACGGGTCGTCCATTTTCTCTTTGATTTCTTGGATGAATTTCAAGGAACAACTACTACTTTTATCATTGTTCTCGTCATCATTTCCGCCCGCCGTCGCGCTACCACTGCTATTACTAATCACGAGTCTTTCATCCGTCATTCTTCGCCCTCCTCGTCCTCGTCGCCGCTTCTGGTTGTTCATAAAAAACGTAGACGAAGAATTGACCATCATCATCACGTGAGAGATGCGATTGCCTCCACCCCCCACACCTTTGCTCGATGATTTTAAAATCAATCTTTTTGTTCTCGATACAGACGATTCAGACGTAAACGACGACGTCTGTCTCCGACGCATCGATGACGACGACACGACGAACGGAGAAAAGGAGAGTAAAGGTGTCATTCGTACGTTCGTCCGTTAAAAGAGAGAAAGAGAGAAAGAGAGAGTGAGTGAGAGCTTTTCGTGTGGTTTTTGTGACTCAGCAAAGGAAGGGAAGATTTAAAAAAATGTAGATTTGGTTTACACCGAGGAAAGTGTGAAATCAAATAGGACGAGCGCGTCGAAAGCGAAGACAGTGAGTCTCTGTATTTCTTCAATTTTATATGCCGCATGAGAAACAGATGTTGTCTGAGATGTTCAAAAGTAGGAAAGTCTGCAGAACGTATTCACGTTCCAACATATATCCGTTTCTAATCAGTTCGAATCTCGTAAAGGAACAAAATACTATTACATCTGACCGCCGACGGGGGCGTGACCTCGTTTACTGGGATTCGTCGCCAACTTTCGGAGCAGGCGTTTCTTCCTCGTTTGACTCTCTTTTTCTCTCTTTTTACGCTCGGTGGTGACTTTATCGAGCTTTTTGGCGTTGGAAAACGCGGCGGAGCCTTTTTTACCGACCAAGATTGGCGCTTCGCGGAGAGCGAACGCGCCGGCGACGTGGCCGAGGTGTAAGCGTTTGACGTGGAAGATGTGTTTGAGCGCAGACGGGTAGGCGGCGACGGCTCGGACGTGGGAGCGGAAGGCGTCTTCGGCGCGAGATTTGAGACTTGGGTCGGATTGCATCTTTCGTTCCGCGGCGGAAAGCAACGCTTTGACCGCGATGTGCTCCGTTGGGTTGTTTCGCGAGGAAGGATTCTTGTTGTTGCCGCAATATTTGCGCATGGTTGTTTGCGCGAGAACGTCCAAAACAGCCCCTAACTTTGCCTTTGAAAACGTGAGATCTTCGATATCTTCTTTTAACGTGTCTTCGAATTCCAATTCTTTTGGACCGAGGAAAAGAACGGCTTCGCCGTCGTTGCCTAGACGCGCGGCTCGGCCGACTCTGTGCGCGTACGTTTTCGAGTCCGCCGGAGGGTCAACTTGCACAGTCGCGCCGACGTTGTCGAAATCTAAACCGCGAGCGCCGACATCGGTGCACAAAAGGACGCCTCTTTTTTGGGACTGGAATCTAGAGACTGTCTTTTGACGCTCGGATTGTTTTTGTGCGCCGTGTAAACGAAAGACTTCGTAGAGGCCGCTTCCTCTCTTTTTATTGCTCTTTTTCTTCTTCTTCTTCTCCTTCTTCTTCTTTGCGTCGGTGTCGTCGTCCGAATCGTCCGAATCGTCCGAATCGTCGTCTGAATCGCTTTCACCGCTCGCGCTGCCACTGCTACTACTACTGCTGCTGCTGCTGCTGCTGTCGTTTTCTTCATCGTTTTCTCCGTCGTTCTTCTGCCCAGCTAACCAGGACAAGATTTCGTAGTGATACTCAACGGACTCTCTGCTCGCGAGGAACACGATGACTTTGTTCAAATCAGACATCGCCCATCCGGCGAGTAAACCGGCGATAGCTGCCATTCGACATTTCGGTGGCGTTTCAAATATAGTATGCGTGAGCTGTGAAGGCACGCGAATCTTTCTATTCTTCCCATCGTCGCCATCAACTGCTCTCCCGGAAGCTCTCGCCATTGCTTTCATCAACCCTTCTTCGTCCTCGTCGTTCTCGTTGTCGTCCTCTCCTTGAACAAACTCAATCTCGCGATCAGCTTCTGGGTTAACGTCCACTGTCACCGCATTTTGCATTTTCATTCGCAAACGGTCTGTGCCTGGCGTCAAAGTAGCCGATAGCAACGTCATTTGTGAAAATGGAGGCGACGCCGACGCCGCCCGCGCTTCCTTTTTCGTTCGCTCGATGATATCTAAAATAGCGTCGATATCCTTCTCGAATCCTAAATCTAAAACGCGATCGGCTTCGTCAAAAACGACAAAACTGACATTCACGAATACAAAAGCGGCAGTATTTTGCAAGTGATCTAACAGTCTCCCCGGGGTGGCGGATAACACGACGCACCCTTTTCTCAACTTTGCCTTCTCCTTCGCTCTGTTTTCGCCGCCGTGAACCGATCCGGTGGCAATCCAATGGTACGGTTTCGATAATTTCTCGATAAATGAAGAAACTTGCGTGGACAACTCTCTCGTTGGCACGATAATCAACGCTCTCGTTCCATCTTTCCTCTCGATTCTAGGCTTCGCTACTCCTAAACTAATAACTATCGGTAAAACGTACGCCAACGTCTTACCGCTCCCGGTTTCCGCTCGAACGTAGCAGTCCTTCCCGGCTAAAATCGACGGCACTGCCAACTGTTGTACCAAAGTTGGCGTCGTAAATTGTAAATCCACAGACTCAGACATGACTTTAATCAGCGTCTCCGGAACGCCGAGCTCGGCGAACGATTTCGCAGTCGTCGCGTTGCTATCAAACACCCGATCCCGATGCGGCGCCGCGTCTCTCTTCTCGTTCTTATTCTCTCCGTTCCTCTTTTCCTCTTTTGACTCACCGTTATCGTCATCTTCGTCTTTCCTCGTCGCTTTCTTCATCAAATTCGCCCAATCTGCGGGATTAAACGCCTCTTCTTCCTCGTCGCCGCTCTCGTTTTCCATTTTCTCAACTTCCACCAATTCGCTCATCTTCTCTTTCGATGATTTTCCCGCGTTGTTCAGCAACAACTTCTCCTTGTGTTCTCGAGAGTTTTTCAAGAACCTCTCCTTGGCCGTCATTTCTTCTTCTTCTCTTTCGTCCTCTCCGTTCTTACTTTTCGTCGTCGTCTGAATCGTCTTTGGTTTCTTCACCCAAGTGGAAACGCCGCCGCCACCTTTCTCCTTTTCCTCCTTTTCCTCCTCTGCTCGGGTGTCGAGAACGAGTCGTTTCCGCCCGGTTCTGTTTATCGTCGTCGTCGTCTCTTTGACGCCTCCTTTTCCTCCTCTCTTTTCGTTCATGTCGTCGTCGTTTCTTCTTCTTCGCTCCCCGTTTCCTCCTCCGACTGCATCACCGTTTCCCCGCCGCTTCTCTTTCCCGCCTTGCCATTTTTTCTTCCCTCGAGCGACGGTTCGCTTGCGCGGATTACCTTTAGGACCACCACCACGACTTCTATCGTCCTCGCCCACGTCGGAAGAAGAAGAGGCGCCGGCGATGTTCAGAGTTAACAACTCATCGTCGTTGTCGTCGTCCGGCATTTGAGTGTTTTTTTCTGAGGAAAGAAACAAGTAAATATCTGCTAAAACAGTTGCCGCGCGTTGTTGATTATTACACTATTACTATTTCACTATTATTACGAGTACGTGTCGTCGTTCCCGTGAAAGGTGTGCAACCAGCCGTGTTTGCACACCAAGCACTCGTGTCCAAAGAGACTCGCTTTTTTACGCACGCAAACGTTCCGGTCTCTCGCTACGTGCGCTTGATACGTTTCGACTAAAGAAGGCGCGCAAAGGTAGACTTTGTTGTAGGCGATGGCAAATGGGACGATTCTACTGGATGAGTCGAGATATTTTGCGAGTCCTGAGATGCACCCGGGCCAATCTGGGTTGAAACAATCGTCCAGTATGACGACGCCTTGTTCGTGCAAACACTCGTCGGCGGCGAACGATAAATCGCGCAACGTCGTCTCTACCGTGTGCGATCCGTCGATGGAGAAGATTCGCACCGGACCGTCGTCGTCTTCGTTAAAATCTGCTTCCTTGGTCAATTTCGTGGAGTCTTTCGAGATGACATTGATGAAATTCGGCATCTTTGTGTCCGAGTCGACGACTCCGTCCCATACGAATTTCGAGTCTTCCTTCATCGCCTCGCAAAACTTCATCGCGTGCTTCCGAAACTTCTCGTAATCACCCACTCCACTCTCGTCTCTGTTAATCTCGGCTTGGTTCTCGAAACAATCGATCGCTACGCATCTCTCGTTTTGTTTTCGCAAGGAAACTAACGCTAAAAATGACTTTCCGTGATACACTCCAATCTCCGCCAAACTCGTCTTAAAATCGGACATCTTGAACACCTTCTTCTGACACGCATCTATGGATCGGTATATATCCACGTTTCCAATTTCATAAAAGCCGCTCACTTTTGAGAGCGCATTTTTCACAGCATCTTCTTCTTCTTCTTCTTTCCTCTCGTCTTCTCTTTGCCTCCGTTCCGCTGCTTTGCGATGTTTACTTTCGTTCGGAGGAGTACTTCTCTTAGGGGAATTCACGTGAGACGACGAGAACGCTTCCACGTTGTTGTTGTTGTTGTTGTTGTTGTTGTTGTTCGTCTTTACCGCTCTGCGCTTCGAATTCAATCGAGACGAGGAAACAGAATAACAGCAGTGGTTCCTCGTCGACGAGGACAAAAAAGCCCCAGAAGCAGAAGGAGAAGACAAAGAAGACAACCAAGCGCGCATCACGCGTGCATATTTCTCGCGCTTTCCGAGAGAGAATTTTAGGGGAAAAGTCTTTCGTATCTTCAAAAATACGCGCACGAATAAGAACAACAACGAGCGGTTGTTTGCGCGACAAAGATGGGCAACGCGCAATCATCATCGAGCGCGCGAGAAACAGCAGAGGAAGAGGAAAGGGAGAACTCGACGACGACGAGCGGACGACGAGAAGGAGAAGAAGTAATAGTGGAAATGTCTTCTGCTTCTTCGCCTCGTTCTCAAAGCGCTGAAAGAGAAGAAGAAAAAAACGAGGAGGCGAAAAGGAAAGAGGACGAGGAGGAAGAGGATGGTGAGGAGGAGACAGAGGAGGAAAACAGAATCGTGGCGTCGTGCAGAGTGTGCTTAGAACCGATACGAAAATCCGACGTGATGATTGAAAACAACAGCGCGTGTTTGTTGGGATGTAAATGTTCCCAAGTTGGCATCCACTTAAACCGAGAGTGCGGGATAAAATATCTGAAAAATCTGCAACGACCGAACCAAACGCTGACCTTGTGCGAGGTGTGCCAAAGCCCAATGTCTGAATTCGCGACTAAAATTCAACCGGTTTTAAACGCGACGACGACTTCGAGAAGGTCTTCTCCGTTTGCGCTTCACGATTCGGACGGTTTTTTGCACACTTTTTCGCGCCCGCGACGACGACCGGCTGAGTTGTGCGAATTCTTTTGCTTCTTAGTCCCGTGTTTACCGTGCGTGGCGCTCGCCTACACCAACTGCTTCCACTCCACGTGCGTCTCTTTAATGCGCTTCCGAGCGTATATTTTCCTCGGGCTCATCCTTGCTCTGTTGATCATCTTTCTCTCCGACGTTTATCTCACCATGGAAGATAAATACGAGAGTCGCGTGAGAGAGCAAAGAAAGGATATCGACAACAACAGGCCTTCTAGATATCCGTCGAACGACGACGACTTTAACAACAACAACAACTTCAACGGCGGTATGAATTATAACCCGAACGCGTACGATTACTACTCGAGAGGGAGAGGATAGAATAGCTTCTATTACCACGCGTAGGGTTTAGGGAGAGAGAGAAAAGAGTTTAATAAAAGCGTAATGTACTACTATATCGCGAACACACCACGTTTTGTGTCCGCTTCGAGGATTTCAAACCGCTTTGGAAAAGACTTAAAAATTCAAAATTTCGCTTCATAAAAATGACGGCAGAGGAAGACACAACCACCGTTGCAATGACCACGAAGGCGTCTGAATCGTCGTCGTTGTTTGCAGTCGATGATGCGCTTCATTCGCGTCCGAATTCGCACGACGAATTGCTGGATTTATTAGCGTCCTCATCTTTCACACCCTCCCGTCGTGGGAAAAAAGGGGAATTTGAATCCGCGCAAAAGTTGATGATGAATACGAACAATGCGGACACGACTCCTGGGACCACTACTACAGAGGAGAACGATGCCAGAACTGCTGCTTCATTTTCCACCTCTCCTTCGTTATCGTTTCAAACGCCGCAGAATTTATCGCAGTTAAGGACGAGAGCTCGAATGTCCCCTCCTTTACTGCAAATGCCTGGAGGTATTGGAAATACGAGCGTATCGCCGAGATCGTCATCAAACGGGAGCAAAGGAGGGTCGCCATTTTTTTCAAACCTGTCGTCGTCTCCAGAACGCGAAGTGTGCGCGATATGCATGTGCAGACTGGACGATGTGGAGTCTCCGAGAGTCAGTCGGGAAGATTTGGCGAGTCTCGTTGTGAGTACCGCTACGACGACGACCGACGACGGCGAGGACGGGAAAGAGAACGAAACGAAACAACATCAGCAAAGAAAGAAGAAAGAGATTTATACTTTACCGTGCACGCACAGATTTCACAGGAGCTGTCTGGGGGAGTGTCGCGCGAACGATTTTTCGCAGTGTCCGATGTGTAGGGAGAGTTTACCGGGAGGTTTAACACCGGATCACGTGAGGCAGATGAAGGCGAAGATGGAACAGGAGGATCCGGACGCCGCGAGGAGGGCGTACGCGGTCCAACGAAATCGAGCGGCGAGGGAGGCGGTCAGAGCAGCGGCGTTGAGGAGGCAGATGGCCGCCGGGGTATTTAGCTCGAGTCCGACGAATTCGATGAGTTTATCGACGCCAAGTCAACAACCGAGAACGCCGTTGGCGTGTCCGCCGGGCGTGGGAGGTACGTCGCCGGCGAGCGCGAGCGGAAGCGGAGAAAAAGTGGGTGGAGGGACGTCTGTGGGCGGAAGCTTACGAAGAACGAGCTCTGGAGTAGCGAGTGGCGATGCGAGCACGGATAAAAAACCTCCGCTCCCACCTCGAGGTGTTCCTTTGAACGGAGGCGGAGACGAAGCGTACAATCGACATCGACGACAAAGGTCGAATCTCACGGAACAATTAGCCAAAGCAGAGAATTTGGACGAGGACGAGGACGATTTCGATATGGACGATTTGGACATGGATCTCTCCCAATCGCAAAAATCAGACTACCATTGAAATAGGAATAGTATTTTAGAATGCAAGCATACATACACAGGTATTAATAATCGCGCAGCAGATGCGTGTTTCTTTAATTATATATTACACACACGTACTATATAGAAATATCATTTCAATCAAAAAAGATATCTCCGGGGTTGATAACCATTGGAACACCGAACGCGTTTTCAACCACCCGGCGTCCGTCTGGTAACGTTTTCCCTATGTACTTCATCAACTCCTCCTCCGGTATGTCTTCGTATTTCGGGCGCACGCCGTTCGCGCTACTTCTACTTTCCGTCGAAGTCTTCTTTTGCGGCGAAAGCACGCGTCTCGGTTGCGTTCTTGACACCCCAGGCCTGGAGTATTTACTATTGCTCCTATTACTACTGTTGCTACTCGTACTGCTACTACCACTCACAAACGGATGCGTGGTGAAAATCTCCCACCTCGTCGTCCCGTCCACGACGTGCTCGGCGAATCGCATCCCCCATTCTCTGTGCATCGTCACGTCTATATTCCGCATCAACTGATCGAAATCCCCGACAGAGCTCAACCCGTTCCTGATTTCCAACTCAATCGTCGACTCGTTCGCGCCAATATTCCCCGATACGAGTAAAATATCGCGCGTCGGGTCCAATCCAGCCGCTCGCCCTACCGTGTCCGCCCACTCGTGCAACATCTGAACGCACTCGGCTTTGTGGCCGTATTTCGCCACGAGAATCCACCGGGCGATCACAGTCGAGGAAGTCGAAGAAAGAGAAGCTTTACGCGTCGTTTCGCCATCGCCGTTTTCGATGATTTCGAGCCGATTGGAGGACGACATCAAAATCGATGAAAGCGAAGAAACCGGCGGTTCTTTAATTTCTTCCTCTTCTTCTAAAAGTTCCAACAGCGAATTCTTCGGAGCAGGGGACGAGGACAAGTCAGACGATTCAGACGATTCAGACGACGCGTTTTCAAACGTTTCCGCGAACAAAAGCGCAAACTTTGCGTCTCTGTCCTCGTCTTCCGGTTCTCGCGTCGAGAACCCGCCGCTGTTCCCGCCATCAACGCCTCGGCAAAGAGAAGAAGCGTTGGAAGAATTAGAAAACGTTTGAGAAGGAATTCTCCTCGACGAGAGAACGACTCTTCTTCCTCCGCGATGGCTGCTGCTCTTCCGCGAAGAAGAAGAAGAAGACGAAGAAGAAGACCAAACTCTCGTCGTCGTCGTTTGAATCATCGTCGTCGTCGTCGTTCAAAGTCAAAAATACTCTCTCTTCTCGCTCCCTTTTGTGAGTGATGCGATGAATAAAATAATGGGGAAAAAGCCGCCGCTTTCCTCAAAAGTTTTCCATCCATCTGTGTGCTGACAAGGATGCCGTCGGGGTCCTCTTTGTCCTCGTCTTTATCCCCTTTCGCGGGGGGGGCACTCGGTGGTGCGCGCGATGATACTCACACTACCACTACAAAAGGAGGAGGAGGCGAAAAGAGAGGGAGGAAACAAAAGGAGGAGACAGAACGGACGACGATGAGTTTGGATTCGATCTCCGCATCGAGGACGGGGACGACTTTTCCTTCGATGGATGGAGCGACGACAAAAACTGGTCAAGGAGGAGGAGTTTTAGAAGCAAGAACGAGCCGAATATCCTTCGACGACGTGGAAAAGAATAAAGGCGGGGACGAATACGTACGAAGAAAAGTCTTCGCCGCGGGGGAAGTGATGCGACTGCAAACGACTTTGGAGGAAGATGGAATCGAATCCTCTGCTGACGAGGAGGAGGAGGAGGAGGAAGACGAAGACGAAGAATTCTGCGTGGTTCGAAAAAGGGACATCGTGTCGTGCGAGTTAGTCGTTGGCAGCAGAATAAAGAAGAAGAATAAGACGGAGACGAAAACAACACGTCAACATCGAATCGTAATCACCTCGTTTCCGAGAAAGAAGAGGTTGATTGACTACGCGGTGTTGCCTCGATTTTTGTCCTCCTCCGCGAGCGCTTTTACTTCGAGAAACGCGGGAGATGATTTTAGCGCCGCCGCGGCGAAAGGGAACAGTGGGAAACGGTTTGGACACAAGAAGAACGTTCACGTGGTCAAATACAAGTCTTTGGACGAAGCGTTAGAGGACGTGAAACGAATAGAGGAGGAGTGCGGGTTGGAACATCAGCGAATGAACAAGAGAGGGCGATTTTTGGTGTTTATAAATCCAGCCGCGGGAAGAGGGAAGGCGGAAGAAGTGTTCAAAAAACACGTGGAGCCGGTGTTAAAGTGCGCGAGAAACTGCGTGGTGGAGGCAATCGTGACGACGAGGAGTGGAGAGACGGAAGAGAGAACGTACGAGAGAAGTAAAGAGTCCTTGTTGTTAACGAGAGGTCGAGGATACGAGAGTAATACTACTACTCACAACGAAGATGCCCGAGTTCTCGGTATTATCGCCATCGGAGGTGATGGTACCATTGCCGAAGCGTACGCGGGCGTGGAGAGAGCGCAAAAAGAGCTCGGGACGCACGAAAGTATTCCAATCGGTGCCATTCCCGCCGGTTCCGGGAACGCCATTTGCGTTTCTCTAGCGGAACAGAGCGAAGAAGTGAACGATGCGACAACGATGGCGTTGCTCATCGCTAAAGGCCAAACGATTCGATTGGATGGAGCGAGACTGGCAATTTATCGCAACGACGAGAACGGCAGTAACGATACGACGAACGATACGACAAAAAGCACCAGCAGCAAGAGGAGGTTAAGTTTGGACAGGAGAAACGGCAGTAAGAAGAACGGCAGCAACACGAACAACAACACTATTAGTAACAACAGAATAGCGGTGTATCAAAACACGGCTTTACTGAGCGTATCGTGGGGGTTTTTCGCGGATGTTGATTTGGAATCCGAACGCTTTCGTTGTTTGGGAGGAACGCGCTTCATCGTCCAAGCGATTGCCAGACTCATCAACCTGAGAACGTACAAGATGGATTTAACGTACAGAGTTTCACAAGAGACCAAGTCTGTCTGCGAACGACTGGGAAAATCACTCCTCGGTCGTAAAGAAGGCGAATTCAGAACGATTAAAGACGAAAATATCCTAGGCATATGGGCTATGAACCTCCCTTGGGGCAGCGGCGACACGAAATCCGCGCCGCTCGCTTCGCCTTCCGATGGATTCTTCGACATCATCATCGTCCACCCGACGAGCAAACTAAACTTGCTCAAATTACTCCTCGACTTTGACACGAAAGGATCGCACGCAAAGAACGACGCCGTCACGTACTTAAAAACGAGCGAATTCGAGCTCACGTTACTCGGTCGATCCGATTTAACCGAAGGTGTGAGCGGTTCTACCAACGCCTCCCGATCAAACGCCGCCAACCCGCTCGGATGCGTCGACGGAGGAGAAGATCCGGATGCGCCATCTGCACCTCCCGACTTATACGAAGGTGGCCGCGTTATGATTGACGGCGAAGTCGTTCCAGACGTCTGCTCTCGCGAAGAAACGTTCACGGTAAAAGGCAGCGTCGAGAGAGGTTTAGCGAACGTCTTCTCCTTCGCGCCTTCTTCGTCTTCTCCTCAAACGTATTCTTCTTCTTCTTTCCACGTCGTCGCCGCCGCAGCGGCTGGCGGAAGCATAGCTTGACGTAACATAATAATACTTTAAGAAGAAGATGATAACAATACTAATAATAAGAATAATAAGAATAATAATACCGATAGAGAGAGTTGTTCTGTAATATATAATAATACTTACTCGCATTGCGCTGGAAGTCATACAATATCCCTTTAAGCACTTTAAGAGGAAACTTTCCGCTTCCGTTTTTTAGGTTCCGATGGGTCTTTTTCCACATTATTATTACGAAACGAAAGCGTTGTAATTCGTATTAATACTACTATTAACAGCATCGCGTTAAACAGTTGTTGTTCACACCAATACTAAGGGCAGAACGAAGCATAGTATTCCTCCTTCTTACGTAATACGTCTGTTTTAGACGTTGCACTACTACTCATAATACTACTACGACATCTTCTCATCAAGATGGCGGACAACATCCCAAAAGTGGATGAAAACGGCCAACCTTTATCCAAGTCAGCGTTGAAGAAGCTCGCCGCGAAAGCGGAAAAAGAAGCGAAGAAAGCAGCTCGAGCGGCAGAATTAGCCGCGGAGTTAGAGCAACAACAGCTGAACGAGCCGGATAACTGCACGGAAAACTACGGAGACATGGAGATGGTTCAATCGCAAAAGATTACCGAGACGATGTGGACAAACATCGAAGAGTTGGACGAGCGTTGTATCGGGAAGACGGCGACGTTGCGAGGTCGCGTGCACTCCGTGAGAGCGAAAGGGAAAGGGGCGTTTCTCATCTTACGCCAAGGGTCGGAAACCTTGCAAGTGGCGTTCTTCGTGGACGACGTGAGAGTGAGCAAACCAATGGTCAAGTACATTGGCAACCTGAACAAAGAATCCGTCGTGGACATAACCGGGGAGTTGGTGAAACCGGAACAACCCATCGAGAGTTGCTCGAACACGATCGTGGAAATGACGTGCCCGAAAATCTTTTGCGTGTCGCGATCGATACAGATTCCCTTGGAAATTTCGGATTTGTCCCGGTCGGAGGCGGACATCGACAACGCGCCGGAGGACAAGCAGTACTCGAGAGTGAACCAAGATACGAGGTTGGATAACCGGATTTTAGATTTGAGAACGCCGGCGAATAACTCGATTTTTCGAGTGCAAAGTGAAGTGTCCGCGTTGTTTCGCGAGACGTTGAGGAAGAGGGATATGATAGAGATTCACTCGCCAAAGTTGATTTCGGGCGCCTCGGAAGGCGGCGCGAGCGTGTTCAAGTTGGATTACATGGGGCAGCCGGCGTGTTTGGCACAGTCGCCGCAGTTGTATAAACAGATGGCTATTATGGCGGATTTTGGTGGGGTCTTTGAGATTGGACCTGTATTTCGCGCGGAAAATAGCAACACGCACCGTCACTTGTGCGAGTTTACCGGGTTGGATTTCGAGATGACGATTAAAGAACACTACAGCGAAGTTTTGGACGTCATCGACGAGTTGTTCGTAAACATGTTCGACGGGTTGAGCGAACGGTGCGCAAAGCAATTGGAGGTAATTAATGCGCAGTACCCGTTCGCGCCTTTGAAGTATTTGAGAAAATCCTTGCGATTGGAGTTCCCGGACGGGATTAAAATGTTGCACGAAGCTGGAATCACGGAGGCGGATCCGCACGGAGATTTGAGCACGGAACACGAACGAATTTTAGGGAAATTGGTCAAGGAGAAGTACGACACGGACTTTTACATTTTGACCCGATACCCGATCGAAGCAAGACCGTTTTACACGATGCCGGAACCCGGAGCTAACCCGGAGTACACGAACTCGTTTGACGTTTTCATCCGAGGCGAAGAGATTATTTCCGGCGCGCAAAGAATTCACGACCCGGAGTTGTTGACGGAGAGAGCGAAACACTTCGGCATTCCAGTTGAAGAATTGGAGAGCTACATTCGATCGTTTAGGTACGGCGCGTTGCCGCACGGAGGGTGCGGCGTCGGTTTAGAGAGAGTCGTCATGTTGTACTTGGGCTTGAACAACATTCGTAAATCGAGCATGTTTCCGAGAGATCCGAAGCGTCTTACGCCGTAGATATCTATAATAACAAACATAAAGTATTTCTATCCATCCATACATGCATACGCACACTTTTAATTTGTCATTACGTCACTTTCAAATCAATAGCCCACTCTCCTCGTAACTTACCAACCACTCGTCCGCGAGACGTACAATCGGCTTCGAAAGGTAATCTCTTACCGTCCGTGGGAACGCTTATAATTGCAGTTCCTACTCTCGCGTTTGTATTTTCGTTCACGACGGTAAATATCACGTAATACGGCGCGTTTTGAAGCTCTGCTCTTTTTTTTGGTAACTTCACCACTGGTAAAACGTCTGGATTGAGCGCGTCGTTTCCAATTCGTCTCAGCGTCCGTGAATTCCATACGCACGAGGAGCGCGATCGAACTCTAATATTTTCCTCTTCGTCTTCACCTTCGTCTTTTGCGAACGATCTCGATGGTAGTAACACCACGTTTGAAATACTTTTGGCGTTAGACCAACGACTTCCTTCCGCGGTTTCAAAGTCATCCACTTCGAGAGCGTTCGTGCGAAGTTTTCCGAGATGTACTTTCAAGAGCGACGCGCTTTGTTCCTCTTCGGTGGCAAAAATCAATCTATCGTCGTGCGTTTCTAGTTGAAGTTTTTCAACAGTCAGAATGGCAAAGTATTCGTCGTCGTCCTTTTGTCGTGCCGAGAGCACCTCGTCGTTGGCGTCTTCGTGCTCGGACGTGCCGAGCAGAAGATTCACAGAAAATGTCGCACACACGGGCGCATGATCGCTCGACGTCACGCCGTGGCATGCTTCGTATTTATGCGCTTTCCTGGTCGCCTCGAATCCAGGAAGAGATTTGATGAGCACGCGATCGGTATAACTTGGGATACGCTTTTTGCTATAATACTCTTCAGTAGCATCGATTGGATTCGAATCATTTCGACCTTTTTCTCGTTTGAACGAAGGTGGGAACTGCAGAGGTAACTCTTGAAATCCAAAAAGGCACTTGCCTTGCCGTTGCGCGTGCAAAAGTTGGTCGCCGATCCATAATCTTCCCCAACTCTTCTGTTTGATTGCTTCCGCTATAAATTTCCATCCGACGTGGAATGGAGACGACTGCGACGTTCCTCCCGTTGAAACATTCTCCCGCTGCTTCCTCGTGTTCACTTGACTGTCTGATTCAGAATCCTCGTCCCCGCTTTCAATTTCTCCCGGAAGCTTTGCGCGTCTGTTTACGGACGTCTCCTTGACGATATCTGCCTTTGACCAGCACGAATTCCAAACGCTATTTTCGTCATCGTCATCGGCTCCAACCATTTCACTCGCGCTGTTGATTTGTACCGTCTCGTGCGCTTGAGTTGGACCAGGATCGATTCTAAAGTTCAAGTCTCCCATAAAAAACGTATGCGTCGCCGATTCTAATAACTCTAAATCTGGAGGCAATCTCCTTCGCTTCTTCTGTTCTTCTTCGTCTACTTCGCGTCGCGCATTGTCGATGTTGCTGCTAATATTACTACTCTTATTGTTGCTATTCTTATCTCCACTCATTAAACCAGAAGCCTCAGCGACTGCTTTAATCGAATGTTCCCAACTCTGGCCGTTGCCTTCGCATCCAAACGCCTTCTCGATTCTATCTCTCCACGCGCATCCTAAAATCGACCGAATCGTCTCTATTCGTCTCGTGTAGAACTTCTTTTCCTCGTGAGCGGCTAAGTGACAACCTATAAATGCGATTGATTCGCCCCCGTAAAATTGAATCTCCACCATAATTCCTCCTTTATTCCCGACTACGTTCCCCATGCCGGTCGCTTTCACGCCCACTCGGACGCTTTTCACGTTTTTCTCTAGATACTTTTTACAGTGCACCGACAATCGCATTTGCATCAACACTTCGCTTTGCACGAGCACGTATTCGCTCTCGTCGTCATTCTCTCCGTCCTCGTTCTTCTTATATTCGCTCGACTTGTTACTACTCCTAGTATTCTTCGATTTCAAACACGCCTCTACGCTCGCGAACCAGTGCTGCTTACATTTACTCTCCTCCGCGATCTTCTTCCCTCCGTAATACCCTCCAACCATTCCAACCACGAACCCAACCGGTGCTAACGGTCCAGTCGCGACCCCACCGGTTATCCCTCCCGATAACGTCGCCACCATCTTCGTCGCTTTCGAGGACCCCCAGAACGTTTTTTTCTCTTTTTTGTTCACAATCGAATCGTTTTCGACTTTTTTCTCCGCCAAGCGCGCAAAGTCTGCCGGTTGCGTGATTTTCCTCGAGTACCCGTACGACGCTTCTTGCGCGGCGACGACAACTACATCGCAATCTTCGCTTTTCTTCAGAAATTCCGTGTAAAACGTTTCGTTTATCGGTTGATTGCCGACGTTGAATGTCGCGCAATAAATCGTAACAGTTTGCCGTTCCAAACGAGTTTCCCGTGAGCGAAGATTGTTCACGCGAGAAAGACCATGAAGGGAGGCGTCGAGCGCGGTGTCGAGCTTTTTCACGTTAAACTTTTCGTCGTCGTCCTCGTCCACATCTTTTGTCGTCGTCTGCATGCTGTTTAAGCGTGCAATTCGTGTCTCTCGTTGCGAAAGACGAGAAAAAGAAATGCAGTGAAAACGAGTCAGAGGCAACAGCTTTTTTTGAGTGCCTGAGGAGTCACAAGGAATAAAATTGCTACTTTTTATACGACGCGATGCGCTATCTAAATACCATCTATTATGCACGCTATTAGTATCTACTCTACGCGTACGTGTACTCGTACGCAGACGACGATGACCTTTCTTTCTTACTATTCGTATGCGCGCGGAAATGGAGCGCGTGGACGAGCGACTCCAAGGCGTCGCGAGGCGTCGGTCCTTTTTCGTCTCCTTCTTCTTCATCGACGGGTGGAGGAGACCAGGAACCTTTAAAGTTCTCATCCGGAGGTCCAAATGCCGGTTGTTTAGGCACGTCGTACGAGAAGAAGTGCCAGACGTTTTTGAGACCGTTTTGAAGGTTTTGAAGCTCTTCCGGTGTAACCGTTTCGAGGACGCTTTGGAGACGGTTTTCGACGTCTCCTTCGCGAACGCGGATGGAAAACTTCGAGTAGTCGAGGAACGTGCCTTCCCAAGGCATGTCGACGCCATCTTGTACGATGACTGGTATGCAGCCATTTCGAATATAAACGGAAAGACCTCCACTCCACCCATCTCCTGGAAGTGCGAGGCAAAATTTGGACGAGCGTATTCTTCCCAAGTAGTCGTCCGTGTGTGAGAGAATATCGAAACCGTAGACGTTTTGCCATCTTCTCGCAACTTTTTGACGTAAACCGCGCGAGTAGTCTTCACCCCATGGTTTTTCCAAACCAAGATTTCCGCTGAAGAAACAAAACGTCGTTCTTTGAGTCGCTGGTGTCCAACTATTCACGTCTGCGGGTTCGCGGACTTCGTTAGTCTTTGGCTGCGACCAAGGAGGGGCGACGATATCTTTATTCCGATTGTACGCGCGCCATGCACCAGTAACAACCCCTTGCTTGACGAGTTCATCCCATTTATCCGGTGAGTAAGCCGTGTGCGAACTGTTGCGTGGATATCCTGTATTTCCCCAATGCGTGATGAAAATTGCATTGGCAATACTGTCAGGAAAGTGCACAGCGCCTTCATCGTACGCGGCGATTACCGCGTGATCTCGACCTTCATTCCTATCGAAATACGACTGTATCTCACCTTTCTCGTTGTTGATGACATTGAATGGAATATTTCGAACGTACTCTGTTACTCGTTCTAGAAAGAGATTTGCCGCATGCGAGCGATCGCCGGGCTTTGTCTTGATCAGCGACAGCGAAACTTGCGGCGAAGGCGTTTGGTATGCTAAACGATAGCACGTTCCGTATTGCGGGATAAAAAATACGTCCGCGTTCTCGGGATTGATTGTACGATGTGCCGACCTGAGTAAGAATTCGTGAAGTGTATTTTCCAAGGAATAAAACCACTTCGACGGTCTTTCTGGGAATGGCGGCGGAGAAGCGTCGTCGTCGTTGTCGTTGTCGATGTCGTTTGGTTTCTCGTAAAATCGATCGCCGCACACAAATTCGCCTCTGTTGACGTATTTCGTCCAATGTGAGGTGAACTTTGATGGCATTTCGTACACGTATATGAAGGGACGTTTACTTTCAAGTTTCGAGTATACGGATCTCACGGAATCGATCATTCGCGATGAAGATAAACTCACGCTGTTTGGCACCGTAAGCGAACAGTCTGCGCCCCAAAACTCCTTCTTACATTTACAGAAACCATCATCGCACTCGCCATTTCCACTGCATTGATTTGGACACCAAGTCGGTATTATTTTTTCGCACGCTTTGCCGTACCTGCTTCCTGGACATTTACTGATGCAATCTCGAAAGCTTCTCACGGCTTGAGGATGCACGTTGAGATTCTCGTCTTTCTCTCGAATTGGATCAAACGTTCGAATAGAGTCTGCGTCGCACCACGACGGGAGTTCCTTTGCGATCTCTCTCCCTTTCGTTATCTTTCCTTGCTCTGTTTCGTCGCTATCATCGTAAATACCCTCTCGCGCGCGCTCGAGAAACGGCGCTTCTACTTTCAAACTCGTCGCGCTCGGATTTTCTCTGCCGAACACCATCGCAAACGTCGGCAATCCTCCCCACTCTTTTCTACCCAATTTTAACTCGTCCAACTTTTTACTGTTCCTATTTACAATGTACTCGTCCCCTACATCTCCATTTCCTTTCCACCAGTCTTCTTTTCCATACTTTGACATATCTGGACTACAAAATGGCCACTGATGCAAAACTCTCTGGGGATGTCTCGCGCCTTCTCCACACACGCACAAACCTCTCGTCGCGTCGCACGCGTGAGAGCACCGCAACTCTAATCCGTCGCTGCACGGGAACGTCTGCTCTTCATCTTCACAACTCGAGCCTTTGAACCCAACTGGACAATCGCACTTGCCGCTAAAGTAATCGCACTTGCCGCCATTGAAACACTTTTCGTGACAGTCTCCGCGCAAATCAAAAATTGACGAACTCGTTGCGCGTTTCCTCCTTTGACTCCTTGGCTTTTCGTTGCCTCGCTCGCGCACCATCCACTCGGCGTACGAACGCGCGTACACGCCGCCGTTACTCTTTACGCCATTCATTTTGTCCTCGTCGTTTCTGTCGATGTCATCATCGTCGTCCTCGTTATTCTCTTCTTCTTCTTCTTTTTCTTCTTCTGCTGATGTTTTCTCGGTGAGTAGTACTATCTCCTCCTCCTCCTTTTCACTCGTCGTTGGTTGCAAATGCTCAACACCCGAAGGCGGAGGAATTCGCTCCTCCTCTTCGTTCTCTTCCCGAAAAGTTCGTTTTACATACGCGGACGAAGAAAAGGAATTTCTCGAAAAACGACGAATTTTCATCGCCACCACCGATATCTCCTCGAACAAAATCACAAAAACCACCGTCAACGAGACGACGAAAGCGTTCAACATCGCTCGTTTTCGATTCCCGACGTTTTTGTCCTCTTTAATGCGCGATGATGATTGTTCCAAACGCTGTTGTTGTTGTTGCTGCTGCTGAAGAAACCCCACTCCCCCGCGTGGAAATTGCATTTCCTCCGTCCTCTTTCGTCGTTTACCGAGAAGTCTTATTCGTCGTCGTCGTCATCATCATCTTCACGAGAGACAACGAGAAAAGTTCTGAAGTTTTCTTCGTGCGTCGGAAACGAGAGCGTTTGTGTGGCAACCGCCCAATTAAGTGCGATGGAAAAAGTGGATAAAACTTCTGAATTTCTGCAAAAACTCACACAACATTTAGTGCGCTTGATTTACGCGCGCAGACACACACACAGAAAGAGAGAGAGAGAAACAATGCAGGCCTCGACGTCCTCTTCGTGCGCGTCGTCGTCTTTGTCGAGCAGCAGCAGCGGCGGCGTTTTTGTTGCTGCGCTTTTAACGCAGAAAAAACAGAATCATCGTCGTCATCAAAATCATCATCTTCAGAACCGATATAGAAGCAGAAGAAAAACGAGGACGATGGCACGACAGAACGAGGACAACAACGACGGTAACAACAGCAATCGCGAAGAAAAAGAAGGACAGTTTTCCAAAGCCGGTCGCTCGGGAACCAATCGAAAATTTACGGAGTATTCCGAGGAAGAGTTGCGAGCGCAAAAAGCGTTCGTACAAGGTGATTTCGGCAAAGTGTCCACGGCGAAAGAGACGTGGGAACCGTTCGTCCGAGCCTCGCGAGCTGGTTTGTTAGACGAGATGCAAAAGTGCGAGAATAGCAAAGAGATGCTCGATTGCGACGCTGTTTTAGCGTCTTTGTTCATCGCGGTGGAAGATGACGCGTTTAAATCGAGGACATCGGTGTGTCTTCCGCAGGAGGCGTACGTGAAAAGGTTGAGAAAGTTGATGGACGAGTTTGAGATGCGGGATATCGCGTATTTCAACGGTCAGTACGACGATAGGATGGTTTTAAAAGCGTTGGAAAGGTATTTGTACGAAGAACATCAGTACAGGCCTCCAGTCGGGTGGATGGAGGCGTTTAGTCCGTACAGAACGTATTTTCACAACGTCATTGCGCAAAAAGTAGGCATCCCGGCGAGTTTAGCGGCGTTGTATATGGGGTGCGTACAGATTTTACGAGCGAGAGAGATTTTGAAAGACGAAGCGTACGTTTTGATATCCAGCTCGAGAGGTTTAGATCCGGATGTTCTACCGCGCACGCCGTGGGGTATCACCAAGGACGATTACCACAATCTCGGCATACCCGCCGACGCGAGGTGGTGTACGCCTAAAATGAGTATCCAAATGCAATTAAGAGCGCTGAAAAGGGCGTTTTGGCCGTGGACTTGGGACGATCGCAGAGATACGGGCATTGAATTGGCTTTGAAAGCGGCCGTGTTCGGGAACGAAGATAGAATGCAAACCGCGGTGAAAGGTGTTGGGATCATTCAACCGACGGGAAGACCCTTCGGCGACTTGGAAATGGCCATCCGAGCGACTGAACGTTTAGCGCTCGTGGCCGAACCGGAGAACATCAGAGATTACGGTATCTTATTGTATCACTCGCAACGATACAAAGAAGCGTACGAACAGCTCCAAAAATACCAAACCTGGCGGGACGAGGAATTCGAACGATTACAAAAAGGCGGGAAACCATCCGCGGTGGCAATCGAAGTCGACGGAACTCCGAATACAGCTCCAGACATGTCAAAATGGCTCTTCGGTGACCCTTCGGAATACGCCGAGCAAGTCGCGCGAGAGGAGCAGTGGTTGAAGCAGTTGATGCTTATTTTAGAGAGAGAGCTGTTAGAGCAAACGTTGAACATGTAAATTTTAAAACATTGTGTATTACAAGCTGTTATCACTCGTCGCTTGTCTCCGAAGTCTTTCATCGAGGTTCTGGTTCACTTTTCGCGATAAACGCTCGAAGGTAAAACCTTGGGACTCACTGGGAGGATTTCGTAATATTTCAGCGATATTCGGTTTGCGCGCCCATTGAAGTATGCGTTCTCGAAAATTTTCCGTGGCTTCAGGTAACAGAGTTTGAGCTCCCGAGACTGTTTGCCTCGTCAAGTCGCTTGCTCGCCGTAACAGTTCGCCGTCGGGATCGAGTCTGGAGAGCAGACGTTCCGCGTGCTTGATTTTAGGACGTTCTTCGTCCGACTGTGCGGATGCTAACAGCGCCGCGAAGAACGGCACAAATAGTGCGATTAGGACGCGCAGAATACGATGGGAAGACATAGACTGTCTTGTTGTAATGAATATGAAAAGGAAGAAAATATTTTTATTGCAAAGCTTTTCCTCATCGTAACTACGAACTATAACCTATCTAAACCACCCACAACTATCAATAATAATAATTTGAAATCCAACGTTCAACGCATTAGATGTCGATGATGTTGATTCCCGGCGGTAAGGATTGTTTTAATCGCGTCGCTTTGTCTTGGTCTTGCACTCTCAACGTGTACAAGTATTTGGAGCAGCGAACTTTGAACTTTGTGACGGAACCGGTTTTCTTGATTTTCACCGACTTGGCGTCCTTGCGTCGCGCTTTCAAAAGAAAATCTTTGATATCAGCAATTTGTTTCGGCTGAAATTGTGATGATAAACAGAGAGAGAGAAAGAGAGAGGAGGTGGAGTAGGTCAGCGAAATGAATACTTCTATAAGCGAGTTCGAGAAAAGAGTCTCGGTCCAGGAGGAGAAAATCGACTTCGTCGTCGTCGTCCCCCAACAGGGCTTCGCGCAAAAAATCCTAAACTCGAAATCGATCCTCGCGAAGGACACGCGACGCGATTCACGCTTCGTTCGTATCGAGAAAGTCTTCTTCTTTGAAGCATGCGAGCCGTTATAAAAGCTCAATACTAATCGGCGCGATCCTTCCTGCGCGGCGGCTCTCGCTGTCCGCCGCGAGACACCCGATTTCGCGCCCTTCTTCGGAAAAAAGGCGCTTAATAGTAAATCGCGCCTATTCCCTCTCGCGCGCGCGATATTCTTGGAAGCTAAACGCGGCATGAATTGCACCACACTCCGCATTCTGCGCGCGATGTGACCTCCATAACACGACGACGACGACGAGAAAACAACACGAGGGAATAAAACTTACCATGATGTTTATGAAATTACTTGTGGTGAGCGTTAAAAAACTGAGGGGTGAAGGGTGCGAGATGAAAAAATTATGAGCAGCAGGAAAGACTGAAAGAACAGTGAGTGAAAAAAAAATATGAATGTATACACGCGCGCCTCATTTATTAGATCGAAAGGAAGCCTGTTCTCTCTCATCGTTGGAACACCATTGTCGTCGTCCGTCGTCATCGTCGTCGAAGTAATATTATTAATATCGTTGTTGTTGTTGTTGTTATTCTTCGCATGTTGTTATCTTTTACTTCTTCTTACCGTTTTTGTTTGCCGGCGCGCTCTTCTTTTCGAAGAGCTTTTCGTTCAACGTTTTCTTCTTATACTTTGGATCTTTTTTCGCTTTTTCTTCCTCTTGGTTGTTGTGGACGAACGCCAAAAGGCCGTAGGAGATCAATCCACCCAAGAGGAGTTTCGCTTTTCCACCAAGACCTCCTCCGGATTGTCCGTTCTTCGCTTTGTTTTTCTTTCTAAACGAAGTTTGAATCTTCTTCGCCGCCGCTTCCTCTTCCTTGGAATACTCCTTGTCGTTGTAATCCGGAATCGCGCCTTTTCCATCTCTACCAGTTCTCTCTGGGGTCTTTTTATCCGGATAATACGTCAGAATTAACCTCACTTGCCCACCAACCGCGTTTCCGTCTCGATTGAACAAGTTGAAACTCTTGTCGATTTCTCCGTTTAACATCTCGCAGTTCAACACGATTTGCTTCACGTGAAACGCCGCGTTCGCCACCGCTTTCTTCCCGCCAATAAACGAACTCGTCTTTTGTTTAAACAATAAAATTCTCAATTCCTCGTTTTTCTCCTCGTCGATGGAAAACTCAAACGCGTCCGCGAAGTCGATGCGGTGGTCGAACACTTCCTTCATCTCCGTTTTTCGTTTTTGACGAGGCGCATCTTTATTTACCGGGTCTCGTATTTCCACTTTCACCGCGCAAAATTTCGTGTTCTGCGTGTCCGAAGCCGGAGTTTCCAGCTCCAACACTGATGTTTTTAATGTTGATTATGGTTTGAGTAGTAGTATTTGAGAAGAACGAGAGAAGAAGTGTGAATACGATGAAATTTCAAAACAGGAACGACGAGAGAGATATTCTTTCGACGATCGAATGAATTCTTCTTCTTCTCTTCTGAGAGAGAGAGAGAGAACGAGAACGAGAACGAGCGCGCCGCGATCTTTCGGATCGGGAGAAAGAGAAAGTTTCAGCGACGAAACGCGATCAAATCTTTACCTTTGACTCTTAAAACGCCCATTAATTATTATGGTATTGCAACAAAGCGTCGAGGTGTTTTTATATCTCGCAAACGAGTGTGTTTGATGCACAAAACAACAACAAAAAAACTCGTGCCTTCTTCAAAAAGAGCAGAACTTCAGAGGGAGAGGACAACACCAAGCAGAAGAAAGAGGAGGAAAAAAATGCAAAAAGAAGAACCTGCGTCGGTTCGTTTTCCAGATTTCCAGATTTTTGCGACACTTTTTTCTCCTCTTCTCTCTCTTCGTCCGTCGCGTTTGTTGGTCGTTTTCTCTCTCTTCTCGAACACACCGCATCTCCCATCTCCCATCCGATCGTCTTCCTCGCGCGCGCTGTGCTCTTCTTGGGTTTCAAACGCGAGAGAGAGAGAAAGAGAGAAGGAATAAAAGTAGTGTTGCGATCATCAACACTAATAATAATAATAATAAAGTATGATCAAACACGACATCAAAGACGGATTCAAGTGGCGGAAATACGGTCAGAAGAACATCAAATCGGCCTCGTTCCCGAGAAGTTACTACCGATGCACGAAACCGGATTGTCCAGCCAGGAAGCAAGTGGAAAACGGACTCGCGAAGTACGAAAACCAGCACAATCACGAGAAACCGAGCTTGTTATTGCTCAGTCAGCAGAAAAACAAGTCACAGCAGCAGAAAGATATCATCGGCACACCCAACAAGGTGGAAAAGAAGAAGAGTAAAGGTAAGAATCAACCCATTCTCGCCCGCATGGCAGTTGTTCGTCTTTGATTTTTTGTCTTCGTTTCGTATAAAAATATTTGACTGCTTTCTCATTTCTGTCCTGACGGTTGAAAACTAAATTTTTCTCTTCTTCGAACAGGACGTCCGCCGGGATCGATATCATCTTTAGGAGGTGTGGGTGGTTGCTACAAGAAGATTAAAGCACCGAAAGCGGCGAGGAAGTTTTACCACGACGATGATGATGATGATGGAGGAAATGATGGAGGAAATGATCGACCGCCGCCCCACCCGCTGGTGGCGGCGTTGAGAGCGCTCTCGCCGAAACTCGCGAGAAGAGAAGAAGAAAATAACGAGAAGAGAGAAGACGGGAATACTAATGAGAATAACAATAATAGAGATGATAGTAGTAAGAAGAGAAGCGACGGAGAGATGGCGGCGGCAATCTTCTCCATGGAGGAAGCGCCGTTATCGCCGGGGTATTGGGATAAAGCGGAAGGCTCGTATTTCGACGATACCGGAAATCCGCACGGCGGCGGGGGTGAGAACATCAAGACTCAGGCACGGTTCGGGACGACGGCAGTTACCGGCAGCGCGACGAAGAAACAACAGCGCCCAAAGAATATCGAGGTGAGTACCAATCACGGATACTTTGGAGGAGGAGGAGGAGGAGGAGGAGGTGGAAGTGGTGGGATTACCGGATTCTTGACCTCGCCGCGATTGACCGGAATAGTGAGCAACGTGTTCACCGGCGCGAAAGATTTTTGCGAGTTTCGACAAATGCTTTCACCGGACGAATGCAACGAAGGGAAGAAGAAGAAGAAGAAGAAGAAGAAGAAGCAAGTCGGTGGTACAAACGCGCCGCAGCCGTTTGAAAGTGACAACGAACGAAACGACGACGAAGGAGAAGAAGGTGAAGACGAAGAAGAGAACGAAACGAAGAAAGTCGAAGATCCAGGTCCGCTCGTTTATCAACAGTCCCCAAAGTGCGCAAGAAAGAAAGAACGATTCTCATCGGCGGCGATGGAGGAGGAAGACGACGTCGACGTTGTGAACATTGACGCGACGCCTGAAAAGTTTGGCAAGAAAGATTTCAAGGCGATTGCAAAGTCCAGGCGAGGACTGCTACCGTTCATTGAAGAACAAGGCATGTTACTGGACAAGGATGAATCCGGAAGCGCGCTTAGCCGCGAAGAGACCGTTTTGCACGCTTTTTCCAAGAGAGAAGTGCACAACAATCCGTTGCAGTCTCCCAAGGGCGCCAAGACATCCTTCAAAGATGCCAAGAAAGCGAACAAAATTTTGTCTTGTTCAACCGCATCTGGTGGTAAAATTTCCAAGAAGAAAAGTAAGAAGAGTAAACTCACGTCTTCGGAGGCTTTAGCCGCCGAGACGTATTGCGAAGCCATCTTGAAAGGTATGCGACACGAAGAAGCTTCCGCGATTGCCGCGCAGAAAGTTCGCGAAATGAACGAAAAGACCCAGCGATTGAAAGAACTCGCGCGCGAAAGGAAGAAGGCGCGAAGCCTCGTTCCACCGTCAATGCCGCCGCAGCAAGGGAGCGGCGCGCTTGGAAAAAACAACGCTTTCTCGAGACTGTACGAAGCAGACGTGTACGACAACAGTAAGACAAACTCGTATCAAGTGTCTCCCGCGGTGAGCGATCACGGAGAAGGGCAGCAACCTGCTGCCAATTTTGCTGGCGCTCCAGCGCTAAACAATAGCAACGTTGACACCTACACTGCTCATGATACTAATAATAATAATGCTAATGGTGATAATAAAACTACGAACGGTGGCGGCGGCGGCGGTGGTGGTTTGTGGTCGCCAATTTGGCAGATGGAAAAAGCCGTCTCGCAGTTTTGCTCGAGCTATTTCCCGACTCTGGGCGAAGAGGATTTGAACCTCCCAGATCCACTCGGTGACTTTGAAGCTTTATCGCCGCCGCGACAAAAAGAAAATGGAGGAGGACACGTACCCGGTGGGTCTCGCATGATTTGGTGGACCCGATGAGAAAATATTTTTTATGATAAAACGCTCGCATGTATACATGTATACTTATTCTGGAACTGTTTTAATTTTGTATCTACGCAACTAATAATAATAAAACTTTACGTTATTCTTCTACGCGGTGCTATCCTTTTTTCTCTCTACTTCTAATCGCCTTTCCCTTTCGGCGGCGGCCCGCGAATATCGTTCAAACTCTCCCGAAAATTTGGCGAATCCGCTCTTTTCTCCTCCCTCAAATCCGCCGTCAAGTGAAGCGCTTTCGATTTCAACTTTGAAAACAACGTCTTCGACTTATATTTCATCGCGGCTCGTATTCCCGTACCTTCCATGGTAATCGCTTCCGCCGCCGCCGCAGGTTTCTCCTTGTGCGGCGTAAACAGAGGTTTATCTCTCGCAAACATACTACTCGGACCATACCCATTCGCTACGGTCGCGTGCTGACTTTTTTGAGACGCATCGTTACTATTACTATTCACATCGTTCTCTTTCTCTCTCTCTTTCTTTCTCGTTTTCGTCTCGCTTTTCCCATACTCTCCTTTCTTCTCCGCCGGTTTGTATTCGTATCGTATCGTATCAATCACTTCAATTTCTTTTTTATGAGCTTCTTTCTCGTCGTCGTCGTCCTTGGCTGTGTTCGTGTTCGTTTTCGTCGTCGTCCCTTTTTCCGGCGTTCCGGGAAGCGAATAATGTCTCCTCAACTTATCGATAGCTTTTTCCGACGAGGACGAAGTAGATGGTTTCGTTTCGGAATCATTATTTATTTTCTTCCCGTCTCGATCGAAATACGGAATCATCACCCACCCTTTCGCGTGCGCGGTGTTTTCGTTCACCAACGTTCCGTTGTTCGCTCGATGGATGTCCGCCATGGCGATGTTGTATTTAATGCACAACCCGGCTAAGGTTTCCGTAGGTTCGATGTTCCGACGGAACGCTGTTCTTCCAACATTAGTATTTTTACTCGAAGAAGAAGAAGAAGAAGAAGAAGAAGACATAATAATGCCGTGCGTTTTTTGAGACGTATACTTCGTGCGCGCGTGTGTGTATCGTTTTGTCTTCTCTTCTTTTCTTCTTCTCACGATGAGCAGCGCGAGCAGCTTTTACAAAGCGAAAGCGTGTCGTTTTATGCGCGCATGTGTTGTGTTGTGTGTGTTGGAGTCCCTCTTTTTCCACAACTTTACGTACTAAAAAAGTGGGGGACAGACACAAAACTGCAAAAATCAACTCTCGAGAAAATTAGTGAATCGAAAGAAGACGAAGATAACAACGGAAATGGCCCCGGCAGCTTCTGACGCCGGCGAGATAGCCAAGGAGGAAGTGGACGCGGTGTTTGCGGCCGCGTTAGCCGCCGCTCCTCCTCTTCGAGAGGTACCTCCTCCTCCTTCATTTATTCGTCAAACTGATGAGACGAAAGAAGAAGAAGTGAAAGAAGAAATAGGAGTAAACGTCGTCAACGTTCCGCCTCCTCCGAACGCGACGATGGGTAATAATACGATTCAGCGTGAGCAGCACGAGCAAAGAGCGATATCGACGTTTATCGTCAAAGCTGACGACGACGAGAAAATCATCACCCAAACGGAGAAAGAGGAGGAGAAGTTAGCACTGACGGCGAGAGAGGCGTTTTTAGCCACGTTCGCGAATTACGACAAAAAGAAGACACTTGGGTTGAGGAACGGAGACGAGAAGGAAGACGAAGAGCGAGGGAAAATGCTACCGTCGTCGTCGGAAGCTATAAAATTGAAAAATCCACCACCGAATCCGATTCGATTGCAATCGCCGTACGGATTGATCGACCCGTTGAAGTGTACCGCCACGGGAACGTTGGTGAGCGGATGTAAGAAGAACGAAACGGCGAAAGTATACGTGCAAATGCGAGACGAGATGGGAAACGCGCTGACAAAACCGACAAAAGAGGAAGTGGAGATGATGAAGAAATGCGGAAAGATGACGGTGGAAGGACGCGTTTTGTTAGCTTCGACGACGAAAGAGAACGCCGCGAAGGAAGAGTTTGATACTTTCGAGTTGAAGGTTATGGATGGGAAGTCCTTGGTGTATTACGGAGAGTATCGACCGTTGGAGAGAGGAACGTACAACGTATATGTGGACGTGGTGTTCAACGAGCAAAGAAATCCGAAGAATAACGGACGGTTTAAGATTGAAGGGTCGCCGTTTCCGGTCTATTCTGAAGATACGGGAGGAGCGCATCTTCATAACGGAATCGGTGAAAATGAAAGGGAACGCAGCAACATAGGTGACTTTAAGACGAATGTGAATGCGAATACTTCGAATGCTGCTCAAAACGATGCGCACGCTCCTTCGACTGGTATCGATGGCCCGACGTCATTTGATATCGGCGGAGGTATCTCCGTGGAAAATGATAAAGACGACAAGAGAACTGTCCACGTGGCAAATTTATCGATAGCGATGAATCAAGATGCGTTAGTTCAGCTCATGTCGCACGTAGGAACTGTAGTTGCAACCAAAATGGGAGGTGAAGGTAAGACGTACGCGTTCGTTGAGTTCTTGTCGCACGAACAGGCAAGGACGGCGAAAGGATTAAACGGCATGGAAATAGGCGGCAGAAGTTTAAAAGTTGAATTTTCGAAGCAATCGAGGTTAATCGGGACGACCACGAATGTTGTCATTCATTACGGACCTCGGCAACAGTTGGCTTTGGAACAAGAGCAGAAAAAGAAGGAAAAAGAAAGAGAGGAGAAAGAACGCGCGAGAAATCAAATGAGAGAGGAAAGAGACAGAGTGCGAGAGGAAAGAGAGAGAGTGCGAGAGGAAAGAGAAAGAGCGCGAGCGCAAGAGATATTAGCGGCAGAAAAGAGTAAACCGATATATTCCAATCCGAACGTTCGACATCAAATCGAAATGCAGAAAGTCTTGGAGGGAAAAACTGAAGAGGAGATATTATTAGAGCGCGCTCGAGCGCAAAAAAGGATGAAACCAGACCAACCTGGAAAACTTATGACGGCGGCAGAACGCGCCGCAAAACGCGCGCAAGAAATCAGCGCCCGATTGAACGCGAAGAGATAGACGCAAATAGATTTTAGATTACATTAGATACTTTCAATAATAGCATATATATTCGCGCTTTTTTTCTTTCGCTCAATCTCACAATCACCTACTCTATTTTGTATATGTCTAATATCCACACGCACACGATGTTGTAGATGGCGTATAACACATACAACCCGATGTATACCCATCCAATCTTTGGCGATAGCGTGAACCCACTCGCCGCCACTGATCCGAAATAAATAAACAAAACCCCGGCTAAAATAAGCGTGCTTGGGATCAACTCGTTCGTCGTTACGATCAAATAATTTGGCGTTTGCCACGATAAATAGCAAAGCCACGGCAATCCCAATCCGAGCCAAATATCAAACACGTTCGATCCGACGGCGTTTGCAACCGCCATGTTCGCCAAGCCATCTTTCGCGACCGCAATTGAACTCAAAGCATCTGGAATTGAAGTTCCCGCAGCTAAAACAGTCGTTCCCATGACGACTGGAGGAATCTTCAAAATGCAACCGATTCTAGTGCACCAATCAACCATAAAGTGCGTGATGAATCCGATAAAAACGATGGACATGAGAAACGACATCGGATACCATGTTTTCCACTTTTCTTTCTGGCAGTTTGGAATGCAAAATGCAAAGACGCAATACCAAGGCATGGATAACAAATACATCGGAATTTGTTTCTTGTTCTCCGGGAGCGCGAAGGACAGTTCCTCTTCTTCTCTGGCGTCTTCAATGGAGAGTACCGACGCGACGTTTGTCGAACGGTCGCCGGTGGAGGACAACCCGTTCTTTTCGCGCATCTTCAGAACATGTTCAACCAAAAGCGCGTCTGATCGCATCTTACGAATCGCACTCTTCGAAATATAGCTCGAGCTGATACTAACACCGACGCGATCGTCTGGATCTTTTCCAGTCTCTTCGCGAATTTTGTCGCGATACGTTTTCGTCTTTTTTCTCCAGACGTTTGCCGCCGCTTTCGCCGCGAGAATCGCCGATATGTTCGGCGTTGCTCCCTCTTCGCTCGGTCGCCCTTCGCCTCCGTCGCTCGGTGCTTCTCCGGTTTCCGCTTGGCTCGCTTCTATTTCTGCTTGTAGACTTTTGTTCAACTCCATGAGCGTCTTTGCTCGCTCTGGCCACAACAAATCCATTTTGCGCATGAAAAATTCGTTATACGTCATGAACAAAATGTAAAGGCCGTACAAACCGACGTAGATCCCACCTTCCCACCAATCAACCCGGCCTCCTGAAAACGTCGTCGCAATCCCAACCACCGCGGCACCGTAAAACGTACAATCTCTTACCAAAGGTTTCCAATCTAAAATCAAGGTGTCGCCGACAGAAATCGTCGTTATCCCGATGATTATCAAAATGTTAAATATCGCGCTCCCGACAATCGTACCGACGCCAATAGACGACGACGCGTTCGCATTCACCAACGACATCAACGAACTCGCAAGTTCCGGTGCAGACGACCCCGCTGCCATGAATGTCGCCCCGGCGACGTCGTCGGACAAGCCCAACGCTTCCGATATCGCCTCCAACGACGCGACAAAATAGTCGTCGCAGACTATCGCTATCCCCAAGAATAAATACAAAACGCCGACAAAATACCCGATTAATCCTCCAACTTTCTCCCAATCTTTCGTTGGTTTGCATTCGCCGCCACCTGCGGACAACAGTCGTCGTCCTCCTCCACCCATATCGGTTGTCGTCGTCGCCGATTTTGACACCAAGTCAAATGAAGACGATGATGAGGAGGAGGACGACGACGAGAAGACCGCCGAGAGCGTCGCTAAAAGCGCGAACAAAGCGAAACCGCACAGGAAAGCGCGCATTCTGTTGTTATCAGAGAAAGAGAGAGAGAGTGCGTGTGTTAATGAGTACGCGACACGAATACTATTTACCCCGACCCCTTCCTTGAAAGAAAAAAGGAGAAAAAGACCGTTTGACGAACGGGTGATGACGATTGAAAAAATTCGAATCCATGTGCTCATACTAAACGTACCTCAACCGCTCCTTCGTGCTCTGCGACAGTCTCGAACGCGCTCTTCTCGCGTTCGGTATTCTCATCGTCGTCGTCGTCGCTCTTCTTCCTGCCGCCATTTTTTAGAACAACAACAACCACAACAGAAAGGATTAATAAGGGGAAAATGTTTGTGATGCTATTTTTAGCTAGGAAGGAATATTATTTTTTCTCTCTCCTCTGCCTTTTCTGGTGAATTCCTCTTCGTCTACGACCAGAAAGAGAAATCGACCAGCTGCAACAGCGATGGTACTACTTTCTCTCTCTTTCTTTCTCTCTTTTATTCAAACGACGCTCTTATATAATAAAACGGACTTTACGGTTATTGAAAACTACTACCCGTATACAGAGAGAGAGAGAGAGAGAGAGAGAGAGGAAAGAAAGCGTGGTTAGAAGTCTCTTGTGTGTGTGTGTGATTGAAATGTGGGATGACAGAGACAAGAAAGAGATACAAAAAAAGTATGTGAAGAGGGGGACAAAAACGCTCCTCTCTTTTTTGGTGTTTTGAAACTCGCTCGCCTTTACAAAAAAAATTATTAAACGGACACAAAAAGAAAAAGAAGAGATCCGAATTAGTAGTAAGTATGAATCCACCTAATCCTTCGTCTCATCAGTATCACCAACCGGGACCACCGATGCACAACGGAGGGTATCAGCAACAACAACATAACGCTCCGGCTCCTGCGCCTCCACCGGGATCATCCGCAACAGCCGGGTATCCCTCTTCTGCGCCTCCGACGGGGATGAATTTGCAAAATAATAATTCTCCTTTACACGCGCATCCGCAGGCACCTCCGAGAGTCCATTTCGGTGGGACGCCTCCTCCACCAACATCGTCGTCGACTTCGACGAATACCGGGTTTCGAGGAGGAGCGCAGCAGCAGCAACAACCGCCGGCTTCGTCTTTCTCGTCGTATCCTCAGCAGCCGCCCGGGCAGGCGCAATATCCTCCGTCGGGGATGGGTGGTCAACCACCTTTACAACAACAACAACAACAACAACAACAACAACAACAACAACAACAGAATTTTCAATCCGCTCCTCCAGCGGCGATGGGAGGAGGTATATCGCAAGGAAGCAGCAGATACCCAAACCCAACGCCGCAAACAACGACGCAACAAGGGTATCAACAAACACCGCAACAGCAAGAGAATGTTGGTGGTGTTGGTGCGAGGACGTATCCGCAGTATCCCGGGACAACGAGCAGCGCTCCGCAACAACAACAACCGCAGTACGGAGGAGGACAACCGCAACAACAGCAGCAACATTATCAGCAAGGGATGCCGAGTAGCGGGTATAATCCTCCACAAGCACCGCACAGCTTAAATCAAGGGTTTCAGCGGTACGGTCCGCAGCCAACACCACAGTCTGCGGCTTCTAAAATCGATCCTTCGCAGATTCCGAGACCGCGGCACGACTCGCACGCGGATCGAACTATTTTTGATACTAGAAACCCACAAACGGGTGCTCCGATGCACCCACCAGGAGCGACTTCGAATTTTATGGCGAGAGATGTTGGGAACGCGAATCCAAGGTTCATTCGATCGACCACGAGCACGATTCCAAATCAATCTGATTTGTTACAAACGTCCGGGATGCCGTTGGCGGTGTTTGTCAATCCTTTGGCGACTTTAAAAAACGACGAGGTGCAAGTTCCGATCGTAGATAACGGAGGAATGGGTCCGGTGAGATGTTTGCGATGTAAAGCGTACGTGAACCCAGGAATGCGATGGGTGGATCATTTCCGATTTGCGTGCAATTTTTGCGCTCACGTGAGTGAGTGTCCTCGCGAATACGCGTGCGCTTTAGGATCTGACGGGAAAAGGCAAGATTGGATGCAACGTCCAGAGTTATGCCGTGGAAGCGTAGAATATATGGCTCCAGAAGAGTACATGGTTCGAGCGCCAATGCGACCAAGCTACTTCTTTGTTATCGATGCGAGTCCGTCGGCGGTCCAAAGCGGCGTGACGGTATCGGCGTGTGAAGTCATCTCTAGAACTTTGGATAACATTCAAGGCGGCGACACCGCGAGCGTGGGGATTGCGACGTTCGATGGTACCGTGCACTTTTACGCCATTCGCGGAGACGATGAGAACAACAACGCAAGCAACGAAAATCAGGAGAATGAAAAGCCGACGACGTCAAACGGCGCGACAAAAACGCCGAAAATGCTCATCGTTCCAGACGTGGACGATCCCTATGCGCCTCTGCCGAAAGATCTACTCGTGAATTTGAACAAGAACAAAGAAACACTTAAGACTTTATTGAAACAAATTCCAGAGATGTTTGCGAATTCGCGTCCATCGGCGGTAGCGAGCGGCGCGGCTATCAAATCTGCCATCGACGCTTTGAAGTATAAGGGAGGGAAAGTTATGCTCTTTCTCGGATCGATGTGTTCGGGTGGATGGGGAAAACTGGAAGTGCGTACGCACTCTGGAAATGTAGAAAAAGAACCTCTGAAAATTATGAAACCGGCGGAGAAATGCTATCAAGATTGCGCAACGGAAGCTGCAGAATATCAAATCGGCATCGACATTTTCGTGTGCGGTTCGCAACCTGTAGATTTGGCAACTTTAGGCGTTTTGACGAGAACAACTGGTGGCACATTGTATAGATACCCGAACTTTAACGTGCAGTTAGATTTTGCGCAGTTGCTGAACGATGTGCGATGGAACTTTTTGCGACCACAAGGCATGGAAGCGGTGATGCGGGTGAGAGCTTCTCAAGGTTTAGGCGTCGCCGAATACGGCGGATATTTCTGCAAACGCACGCCGACGGATGTTGATTTGCCAGTTTTGGATGGGGAGAAATCAATCATGGTCAACTTAAGATACGAAGACAAGTTAGTAGACGGAGCGGAAGCGTACGTACAGTGCGCCTTGTTGTATACGACGATGACTGGAGAGCGCAGAATTCGTGTCCATACGCTCGCGTTACCGGTGACATCTGTTCTCGGCACGTTATTTAGAAACGCAGACTTAGATGCGCAAACTTGCTTCATGGTTCGGAAAGCTGCGAATACACTTTTGGGTGGGAAACACACGATTGCAGCCGCAAAAGATGCCGCTTTGGCGCAATGCGTGTCTTCCCTTTACGCTTATCGTAAATACTGCGCCTCCAACAACGCCTCCGGGCAACTCATTTTACCTGAAGCGTTGAAGACTTTACCACTGTACACAATTGGCATGTACAAATCGAACGGCTTGCGATCAGAAGCTTCGGCGGACGATCGCGCGAACTGGCTTTTTAGGATGCTAAAGAGCGATCCGTCTGAAACGACGCCTTCGGTATATCCGCGACTGTTTCCGTTGCACTTCATCTTAGAGGACGATGGATTCCAAGCGAACCAAAAGCAGAGGCACGACGATGGTGACCAGGCGGCGAGCATTACCGATTCCTTTCCGCCATTTCCACCGTGTCAATGGCTCTCCGCTGAAAAACTCGACGGCGATGGCTTATACCTTCTCGAAGACGGCGGCGAGATGCTCGTTTGGGTCGGACGAAACTACCCGCAAGACCGGTTAAAAGAAGTCTTTGGTGTAGACACCGTAGACCAACTCGACGCTCGACGATCCATGCTTCCGCCAAACTTACCAAACGAAAGAAATAAACGCATGAACGCCTTCATCAACTCCATGCGTAAAGCTCGATCTGGATATTTGCGCATGCGCATCTTGAAGCGAAACGACGCCATGGAGACGTTGTTTTATAACCGCTTAATCGAAGATAGAAGCGTTGCGGGAATGTCTTACGTAGAGTTTCTCTGTCACGTTCACAGATTGATTCAAAACAAGTTCACTTAGAAAGAGAGAGAGAGAGAGAGAAATTGTAACTACTTATTATTAGAAGAAGAAGAATGAATGAATATACACCCCCGTCTCTTTTCGTTTTCACTTTTTCACATGCATAAAGAAGTTCGTTACATTTATAGAGAGATCACTTACTTGTTTAAATCAAATCGAAGAAACAGCGTTCACTCTCAAATTGTTGTGCGAGATATAACGCGGAGCAAACATGAAGATTGCGGTCGAGGGGTGTTGCCACGGCGAACTGGAAACCATTTACGCAGCCATGGAGAAAATTGAGAAGAAAGAAGGCATCAAAATCGACTTGTTGATATGTTGCGGTGATTTTCAAGCCATACGGAACAAGCGCGACTTGGAGTGCATGTCGGTGCCGATTAAATATCGCGAGATGGGGACTTTTTACAAGTATTACAGCGGAGAGTTGAAAGCGCCGTACCCGACTCTGTTCATCGGAGGCAATCACGAGGCGTCTAATTACTTGTGGGAACTCTATTACGGCGGTTTCGGAGCGCCAAATATTTACTATTTAGGACACTCTGGATGCATTAAGTTTGGCGATTTACGCATAGCTGGTTTGTCTGGAATATATAAACAGTACGATTACAGGAAAGGACACTTCGAACGACCGCCTTATACGCAGGATAAGCAAGTAAAAACGGCGTATCACGTGCGAGAGTTTGACGCGTTCAAGTTGAAACAGATTCGGGAACCGGTGGATGTGTTTTTGTCTCACGATTGGCCGAGAGGGATTGAAAAGTTTGGTGACATTCAAGATTTGTTAAGGAAGAAGAAGTTTTTGAAGGAAGATATACAGAAGAATCAGTTAGGATCGGTTCCTGCGATGGAGATTTTGAAACAGTTGAAACCGACGTATTCGTTTTCGGCGCATTTGCACGTAAAATTTGAAGCGATGATAAGTCACGAGAACGGAGCATCGACGCACTTTTTAGCCTTGGATAAATGCATACCACACGCACCAAATAGACAATTCTTACAGGTGATCGATTTACCGGAGAAGAGTTCGGATGGAGGGTTTCAATTAGATATGGAATGGTTGGCGATTACAAAAGCGAACCATGCTTTTCAATCCTTCACAAAGGCGCCGGCGAAACTTCCCGATTATGGAGTGCCGGAATCGGTTGATTTAACCAATTCAATTGAGTTTGTGAGGAACAAAATGGAAGGAATCAGGATGCCTGAATTTGTGGAGACGGTTTCACCGCACGATGCGAGCGTGAAGGCGAGACAACCACCTCCGGAAAAAGTCGAAAGGAACCCGCAAACGGTTCAGATGTTGGAGATGTTAGAGCTAGATTTTAAGTTAGACACGGGAGGAGATCATTTTGGAAACAAACCGTATTCTTCTTCTTCGGCGACGAGATATCGAGTTCCAGGCGCGGGGCCGTTTACTTTGCCGGGAACGCAAGGAATGCCTCCAATGGGCACTCAATACCCTCCACCGCCTCCTCCGCCTCCCCCTCCAGTCGTCAAAGATCCAGACGTTATAGACTTAGATGATATTTAGATTGTTGTAGGAATACAGATACGCGTAGTATTAGTAGCAAAGATAAATAACTCTGGAGGCTAAGAAGCTATGTTTTATTTGTTCTTTCGATGACTATCGTCGTTTTCGTCATCAAAAAAGTCGCCGAAATCATCCTCGCTCGGGTAGTTGTTGCTTTGATGTTGTTGCTCCTCGACGTAAGGATTTACTGCTCCTTGCCTTGGAGGATACGCGTCGTCTTCGCGCGCGAGGTCTCTATCGATAGTTCTTTTGTCTTCATTAGACAAAACCACAAAGTCCTCATCACTTTTCGCGGCGCTGCTGCTGCTACTTTTCGTCGACGGAGGCGATGATTCTTCTTCGCCACCCATGGCACGCTTTGCTAGCTCATATCCAGCAAAATTCATCGCACCTAACGGCGCAATCCACGCAATTCTAAATAGCGCGCCCTTAAACAAAGCTTTTGGACCTTCAGTTGCGAGAATGTTTCTGATGGTGACTAACATCGCCTCGCCTACGGGACTTCGCCCAGTCATCGCTCGAGTTTTCAACACGTCAAATGGCGTCGTGCACAAGGAACCAACTGCCCCGGCAGCGCCGCCAATGGCGATAAACTCGTGCGAAGAGAGCTCCTTTCCTTTGATCGAGCGAGCGAGAACTTTGAACTGCTCGTATGCGGTCATACCAATCATATAAAACGGAATTTCTCTCGTGAGCGTTGCCGCGGTACCGGCAAATAGTGGTCTCGGCCCATTCGTCGTCACGCCTTTCACCGCAGCTAAAACGTTCGTGTATTGTTGGGTTTGAAGCTTTTGTTTCAACACTTCGCACGGGATTCTCACGCACGTGCCTACTAATGTTCCCACACCTGCAGACATGCCTTGTACAGTAATCTCAGAAACGAACGGTAATAGCGTCAATGGGCCTAAAACTAATCTCGCCATCTCGTACGTTGCCGCGCGCATGCCGTGGCCAAAAAAATTCCCGGTGACGGACGGTAAGATGCCTTGATACAACGTTCTCACCCCGGCTGGATTTCTCGGAACTGATTTCAATATTCCAATCATCCCCGGGCCTTTTCCAACTGTAGCTTGGAGTCTCGTTTTAAGCGTATCTATCGGATGTAACGTGGATGTGGACATAGCCGAGGCGCACCCTCCGGCCAATGCGGCTTTCAGCGCCATCGAAAACGTCCCTCCTGAACCTTGAGGTTTTGCAAACTCTACCATCGTTGCCGCTTCAAACCACACCTTGGATGGATCGGAATCCATAGCCACCACATCTTGAGGCAATAACATCATAAAATTTCTAAACTGCCCGTAGGAAATGAATTTCTGGTTCCCGCTAAGCGCCATGTGTCGCAGCATAGCCTTCGCGTTTTCATCCGTCGCCGGTAACCCAAGTTTTGCCAAGGATAGTTTCACGTCGTTTTCTCGCAGCATCCCCGATCTCCCAACCGATAACGAATTGTACGCTTTTAACATTTTCGATTCGCGTTCGTTCATGACCGCTTTGAAATCTTCCCACGACAAAGACCTCGCGAAGTAATTCGGTTTCGCTCGGTCGAAGAACTTCTTGGCGTACCAGTTGGGTAGTTTCCTTCTCCGCATGACAAACTTCAAATCGTCCAAGGTCACTTTTCCAGTTTGCGTCACGTCTATTTCTTCTTCGAAGAATTTGAGTCCTTCCTCTTCCGTGTATTTGAAAAAATCCGCCACCGAGGATAATCTCTTCCGATCAGGATGATACTCCATGTGCTGCCTCTCTTCTCTGAGTTCCTCTAAAGCCGCTTTAAAATCGGGCAACTTGAATTTCCCGGTCTCTTCGTCCACGAATTGCTTTGGAATTTTCTCCTGAATTTGACGGAGTTGTTCGTTCAATTTCGTCGGGTCGATGACCGCGAGGAAGTTTACACGAGAGAATATATTCGCGCGGCGGTCGCGCTTCTTTTTCTTCTTTTCTCCTCCATCGTCGTCTTTTCTTCCTCTGCTTTTGTTGTTCTTGTTGGCGGCGTCGACGCCTTTGATGGTAAACGCTTTCATATCTGTGTTTTTCTCTGCCGTCTTTTCTTGTCGTGCGGCTGCTTTTTGCTCCTGTGTGTTGAGCTTCTGTACCCTAATTTTTTGCTTTCGACACTCCTCCTCCTTGGAGAAAGGAACAGAGAGAAAAAGGAAAATCGGCACTTTAGAATCACCGTTTAGAGAGAGAATAGAAAAGTCAAGATGGCCAAGTCCACGAACCACACGGCGCACAATCAGTCGTATAAAGCGCACAGAAACGGTGCGTGATTAAAAATGTGGAAATCTTTTTCGCGTCGTATTGTCGCGTCTTTTTGGTGGTCGATTTTACACGCGGAACCGGAATTTTTGCCTTGAGAGGGAGATTTAAGCGCTTAAATGAAACCGCGATTCCGGGTTGAGAGACGCGCTTTCGAAGTGGAAACGAAAAGTATTTCGCCTCGGATGGATGATTCGTGTTCTGTAGGGCGTGAATGCGTTTTTATATTGGACGTTGCGTCATTCCATGGGTGTCTTTCATCGCGTTTTCTATTGCATTTTTTAACCCTTTTCTTTCTCCAAGACACCACTAACTTTCGTCTCTCTTCTTCTTCTCTCCTTTCAAAATACTTTAGGCATCAAAAAGCCAAAGAAGCACGCGAAGAAATCCTTGAAAGGCATGGACCCGAAGTTTCTCCGCAACCAAAAGTTCTGCAAGAAGCACAATAAAGTGAACTAATCGGTCGCCGTGAGAGTTTCTATTGCCTGCGTCATTCATGATGGATACCAGGTTGTAGATACTCTTCTCGTCGCGCTCCTTCCTTCTTGGTTGCGGGTGGCGAAAGCGCACTGGTGTTTATATAGCTTCATATAATAGTAGAGAGAGAACTTAGTCCTTTTAGCACAGTTGTATGTTTTACAGATAACTATACGTAAATTTTGAAACATCTCCTTCTGGAAACAGTGATGAGCAACTGTTTGTTGTGTATACCTTCGCGCAAGTAACTGGTCTTCACTTCTTTTCACACGGTCGAAAAAAAAAGTCCACAGAAAACAAAAGAAAGAGAGATCTTTTCAAAACAATTTACCGCTCACGAAACGACGTCTAAGTCTCGTCGTCAGTCGTCGCAAGAAAAAGAAGACAAACGCATTTGTACGCTATTCGTCATGGAAGCGTTGCCAAATTTCTTCGGCAACGCGGGAGGCCAACAGTCCGCGGAAGAGACCGGGATGGACGTGGACGGGGAAGAAGTCTTGTGCGTCATTCGATGCGGACGATTACATAAAGTTGAAAACAAAATGAAACCAGACCCGACGAAAGGGAAGTTACGCGTCGTTCGAGGGATCGATTCTTTAACTCGATTACAATACGGGGAGAGAAACCCGTCGACGCCTTTTGAACCGAGCGAGGATATCATCATATTTCCGCAAGAGTGTTTGAGCAAAATGATGAAACAACCAAACTGTTTCGCGTTGAAGTTCATCGAGGACTCGTCGAGAGATATGTACTTTTGGTTCCAAGAGAAAGGGGAAGAGGATGTGAAGAAAGAGTTGTTGCAGAAACTGAACGAGATGTTGAACCAAACGGAACCGACGCACGGTGGAGGAATGGGAGGAGGAGGTCATCAACCGATGGATGAGCCAGACTTTGAACAACAGTTGCGAGATGCCATTGCGGCGTCGCAAATGCCGCCAGATACTCCCGTAAGCGAACAGCAAGAAAACGGAGAACAAGAACAACAAACAGGACAACAGAAAGAAGGTGATGAGAAGAATGACGCAGAGATGGATATGGAGACGCCATTCGTGGGAGCTTCGAACACGGCGCCGAAAGCGCCGCAAAAGGAGAAAGACGCGACTACTCTTCCAGGCGGGGTAGGAACGAGCGCAACTGCGTCTGAAATGGCCGCCGCGATGGCTGCCACTATGTCTGGAATTCGAGTTCCAGCTTTTGGAGAGATGACTCCGCTCCAACAACAACAACAACAGCAACAGAATGGTGGCAGTTTAAGAGATGTTTTAAAGCCGGAGATTGTTGGCCCAATATTGAGAAACAAGGAAGTGCGCGACCGTTTGTTGGTGCATTTGCCGGAAGAGCACAGAGAAACGGCTGACTTAGAAGAGTTGATTCAAACGCCGCAGTTTAGATCGCAATTGGAACGATTTTCGGAGGCGTTGCAAACTGGACAGATGGATTTGGGTCAGTTTGGATTGAAAGCGGAGACAAACTCGCCGATTGCAGACTTGCGCACGTTCTTAAAGGCTATTCAAGAGCAAGTGAAAGAGAAAGAAAGCGAGGGTAAAAGTGGCGGCGCTGATGCGATGGAGTAAGAAGAGGACGAAGGAAAAGGAAGCGCGCAGATATAAAGCAATAATAAATAACTTAGAGTAATTAATATAACTACTACTGAATAAGATTAGACAATCAAAGATTCGATTTCGGTCTGAAGGATGTCAAACGATTCGTTTTCCTTCAAACATTCTTCCACGTAAGGTTCGCACGATTTCAAGAATAACTCGAGCTTTTTAGAGTTTAGTACGCGTTCTAAGTCCACCCCGTCGGATTTGTACGTTCTGAACTCGTATTGCGAAGAGTGTTCTGCTCGAGCGGGTGGCGAAACTTGAACACTTTTCGTTTCCAACTCTGCCGTACTTTGGATACCAAAATCGTGCGCAATAAAAAAGGTGTCGCTCTCGTTATCGTCATCGTCTATATCTTGATCTGAGTTGTTATCATCATCGCTATTTTCTTCATTTTCTCTCTCCTTCTCCATCTCCATCTCCAGCGCCGACCCGAGATCTACCCAAAGTTTTGGCTCGTACTCGAACATATACGTCTTCTTCGCCTTCGCTTCTTCCTCGGCTTTTTCCTCCTCAGCTTCTTTCTTCCACATCTCGCCGAGTTCTGAGGTCAATGCGAGTTCGAAATTGTTCCCGTCCCCGTACTTATCCTCCTCATTTCTTCGCAACACAAACGTTTCCTCGTTGAAAACCGTCTCGTTTTTCTTCTCCTCTTTTATCAGCTGTTCTTTCAAACAACAAAAATCCGAGATCGCGCCGCGGAATCGAACGTCTTTGAGTACCTCGCATTTCTTCACCTCTAATAACTTAAAAGGTTTCTCTTCGCTTTCCTCCTCGTCTGCGTCTGCGTCTGCTTTTCCTTCTTCGTCTTTGTCTTTGTCTTTTCCGTCGGTCAATACGTTCTGTTTCACTATTATATCCAAAGTGCCTTGGGTGAGAAAAAGAGAGCAAATATTTTCGGGAATAGAAGCGCCTCCTTCCTCGGGCTTTATTTCGTCACGAGTCTTTGTCTTACTCTTCGTCTTCGTCTTGTTCTTGTTGCTGTTGTTGTTCGAGAGTTTCTTCTCGGTGGTCGTCGTCGCCTTCATCGCTAAAACCTCGCTCTTCTTCAAGTTTTATAAGATTTCTAAAGAGAGGAGGAGGTAAAGGTGTGCTCGTCGTATTTTTTTCTGTTCGCGTTCTTTTTGTGTTGACCAAAAAAAAAGCTCTCCCCCTCGTTGAAAAATTTCTCTCTTCTTTGTTTTCAAAACGTCTCACAGCTCTCGTCATTATTACACTACCCCGATTTATCTCTCCAACATCATGGTGAACGCACCGAGAACTGTGAAAGATACTCCGGCGAATGAGTTCGTCATCTCCTTAGCGCAATACTTTCGATCTTCGGGCAAGGTACGTCGTCGTTCAAACGCTCTCTCCTAGCGTTTCGTGTCACTCTTTGAGTTGGTCTGCCTTTCCTTTCCTTTTCCTGTCAAAGCGGGTTAACGAAGGGAAAACAAAGAGAGAATCGCAGATTTGTAACCCGTATCGCGCGGTTCCCTGAGCGCTTTTAGATGTGTTCGCGGGTCATTCGCATGCATTCATTGCGTATGGATGCTACGACGATCAGTTTGTTCGCTTTATGCGTTCGCGAGCGCGTGTTTGAGCGCGCATGAGAATCTCTGATTTTCGATTGAGGGAAGCCCTTCTTCGAAAGGCGGACAAAATGGTCTCTCATCGCGAACGCGCGCGTTCAAACCTCTCTGCACGCGACCGTGGAATGCGTTCATTCTCGATCGAATCGCGCGTTTAGTTATTTGTTTCGCGCAATACTCACCGATTTACTTCTTTTTTTCTCGAACAGATGGAAGTCCCGCAATGGGTTGATATCGTCAAAACCGCCACCTTCAAAGAGCACGCCCCGTACGACCCGGATTGGTTTTACATCAGATGTGCCTCTACGGCGAGAAAGATTTACGTTCACGGCAGAATGGGCGTTGGAGCGTTGAGAAAGTCGTACTCTGGTTCCAAGAACAACGGACACAACAAGCACCACCGCGCGATTGGTTCGGGTTCGGTGGCGAGAGCGGTATTGCACCAACTCGAAAGTTTAGGCGTGGTTGAAAAAGACGGTAAAGGAGGCAGAGTCATCACGGCTTCGGGTATGAGAGATTTAGATCGCATCGCTGGTAGAGTGAAGGTTGATCACAAGATGATCTAAGAAAGAGAGAGAGAGAGAAATTGTAGCTACTTAAAAACAACCTCGGCCTTTTGTTTTATAGCCGCGTCGGCGCAAACGAGTTGTCGTTCAAAAGCGGTCGCCCGATCGAAAGAGAGAAGAAAAAAGAGTGCAATAAAAGTACACGACGCATGTAAAGAGAGAGATTAGCTCCTCGCGGTGTGGTTTTTCTTCGCTTTCGGCGATAGAGTTTAGCGCTTAAACATTATTTGTTTGTAATGACCTGACGAAAGTCGAACCTTTTATCATATAAAAATTTTCTCACCATCTCTTTTTGTCCTTTTTGATTTTTTTTTCGACTTGCAATTTCCGAGAAGAAGAACTGAGTGAAGAAAGAAGACAAGACGACAGTTAATCTCGTCGCAATCATCTTCCTTCTTCTTCTTTAAAACAAGCGCACATTCCACCACCACCTTCACCACCACCACCACCCTCTCTCTCTCTCTCTCTCTTTCTCTCCGTCGTCCTTCGTAAAACATTCTCGCGCTTGAACACTCCCTCCTCCTCTCTCTTACTCTTCTCGTTTTTAGATTGAAAAAAACGTTTGACTCATCTGCAGAAGAAGAAAGAGAAGACAAAGAAGAAGAAGATTTTTGTACTCTCGATCGATCGATCGATATGGATAGTACGAAAATGAGTTCCGCGACGAAACGTCAACAACAGCGTTTGTTCCGAGTGTTCACTCGCAAGGAAGCCGAGGAGTCGTACAAAAAAGCCATCGAAGGCTTGACGACTGTTCTGTATTGCGAAGAAGATTTGGCTCGATATTTGCTTCACGCTTTTGGCGCCAAGACGAATAAAATACACGACGCGTATTTCGGCGACGAGGAGAGAACGAAACAAAAGTTAGGTCTGTTAACAGAAGAGGAGGAAGAACAGGCGGAAAAGAACGACGTGTTGAAGTTAGCGGTGGAAAAGAAAGAGAAAGAGAAAGAGAAAGAGAGGAAAATGGAACCCGCAGCTGTGGTTGCGACGGCGCCGCCGCCGACGAGAAGAACTACGCGCTCTGTGGCAAAAACGGCAAAGGCGGCGGTTGTTCCAAAGGAGCAAAAAGAGAAGGAGGTGCAAGTAAAGTGCGGAATTTGCTTCGAAGATTTTCCCGTGAGTAAGGTGTCGACTGCGTCATGCAGAGTGCATCCTTTCTGCGACGAGTGCTGGGAAGGCTATTGCGATTCGAAGTTGCAAGAAGGGAAGACTGGGATTTTAGACGTGCGCTGTCCGGATCACGGGTGCGGAAAGAGAGTATCGACGAAGAAGGTTTTACGTTTTCTTGGCGACACAGAGAAAGTCGCAAAATACCACGCGTTCGAGCTGGAACATTTTCTTGAGCAAAATTCGGCGGTGAAGCACTGCCCGGCGGCCGGGTGCGATCGTTTCCTACTCCTGGAGAACAAGGACGGATTGACTCTCGATCAGATTCAGTCGTGCGTGTGCGAGTGCGGGAAAGTTTTTTGCTGGAAGTGTCAAGAGGATGAGCACATTCCCGTGCGATGCGACACCGCGCAGCTTTGGATTGCTAAGAACAGCTCGGAGTCCGAGAACCAGAACTGGATTTTAACGTTTACGAAACCGTGCCCAAAGTGCTCGAGACCGATTGAAAAGAACCAAGGGTGCATGCACATGACGTGTTCGCAGTGCCGATACGATTTTTGCTGGACGTGCTTAGAACCGTGGAGCAAGCACGGCGAATCTACTGGCGGATACTATTCGTGCAACGCTTTCCGCACGACGGGCGCTTCAGATCCATCGAAGGTGAGCGAAAAGGAACGAGCGGTGAACGAGAAGAAGAGACTCGCCCGCATGGCCATTGAAAGATACTCGCACTATCACGAACGCTGGGCGTCGCACGAGGACGCGGAAAAACGGGCAAAGAAAGACATGGAAACTTTGATCGCGAAAAAGTTGGACGATGTGGGAAGAAACCACGGCGCTGGCCCGGGAGAAATGACGTTTGCCGTCGAGGCGCAGCGACAAATCATCGAGTGCCGAAAGCTCTTGAAGTGGACGTACGCGCACGCGTACTACGCGTACAACGAAGAAGAAAACGACGCCGATTGGAAAAGAAACAATCCATTCACGCAAAAACCCACGAAATTAGTGAAACAAGAGCAAGAGTTTTACGAATACGTCCAAGGAGAGGCTGAAAACCGTTTGGAACAGCTTACGAGGTTTATGGAAAGAGATCTCGAAGATTTCGGAAACTATGATCAAAGCGATTACGCCCAAGCCGTGGAGCATAAACAAAAAGAGGCAGAAGGAGAGAAAGATTTGCAAACTCCAAGAAACAAGGAGGATAGACCGATTATTTTGAGAGGAGATGGATTGTCTTTTGAGGAGTTCAAGAGGAAAGTGTGCGAACTGACGAGTTTGACGAAGAAATCTTTCGAAACTTTATCGAACCAGATTCACAAAGGTTTTGGATCATCAATTACCAATGGAACGCCACCCTTGGGAGTGAAAACGACTAGCGTCTCAAAGGACGACCCAATGGAGATTTAGTGAGAGAAAGAGAGAGAGTCGGAAAGAAATATATAATAACAGATACACGACGACGAGTAGAAACCACTTAGCAGCGAGAGAGATACACAGCGGCAGCGCAGAGCACCACAAATAGAAAGCGTTAATACGAGAGATACAAATAATATACCTTATTCGATATTCTTGTATTATTGTCGGAATACTTCAATTACAAACACAACTATTTCACGCGCTATAAACCTATTTATTGTTTGGTATTAAGATTTCTTCAATTTTCCTGCCATCTTCACGATAGGCGTTTCCAAGTCGTGTTCGCAAATCACAACTCCTTCTGGAATATCTAAATTGGCAATCTTAACGTTATCTTTCACGTTCATGTTCGATACGTCCACGAAAAACGCCTCTGGAATCTGATCGCTCCGACATTTCACCTTGATCGTCTTCCTCGTGTGACTCACAAACGCGCCTAGCTTGGTCCCCGGACAGTCATCCTGTCCCGTCACTTTCACCGGTATCGGTACTTTTACAATCGTCTCCGGATCGACTCGCATGAACGTGATATTATTCACCTGATTCTTATACGCGTGCATTTGTATTTGCTGCGGAATCGCTTTAACCGTCCGTTTCCCATCGTCCAAAACGATATCGATAAGTTTCGTTCTCAAACCATATTTCGTAAACTTTCGCAAAAGTTTCTCCACCTCTCTCTCGCTCACCGCGCACACTTCGCTCGTCTTTTCTATTTCTCCTTGCTTAAATACCGCGCACGGGATAAAACCGTCTTTGCGCGCTCTGTTCGCCGAGAGTCGTCCGGCTTTTTCTCGGTCATGCGCGATCAGTCGTAGTATTTTACTATTAGTATTAGTATCAGACGATGATGACGAATCTGCGGCGGAGTTTCGTCTCTCTTCTTCGTTCGATTTGGTGAACTCACCACCACCACCAAATTCTTTGTCTTCTTCTTCTTCTTGTTGTTGTTGTTCCCTCAGAAGATGAAGAGAGGATGAAGAGAAACCTCTCGCTCCATTTCCTCCTCCTTCTCTCAGAAGCGATGTCCGAGACAGTCGTAACAACGCCACGACTGCGCCGGCGAAAGAACCTCCAGGAGGAGCAGCCATCTTTTTTCTCGAGATGATTTTGTTGTTTAATTCTGTGGAATAAAAATCCACTCTTCACAAGAAAAAAACAGTTCGTAAGACTTCTTCTTTGTCTTCTTCTTTATCGTGTAGGTATGAACACCACGCCATCATCATCATCATCATCATCACCAGAAGAAGAAGAAGCGCTGCTTTTTGAACGACAAACGCTCTCGGTTTTAAAGAGAGAGCTGGAAAGTTTACCTTCTTCTTCCTCTTCCTCCTCTTTATTAAAGAATAACACGAATGGGAATGATGCGAACAACAACAGAAAGGTATGAATGAGATAATTTGTTGTTGTTGTTGTTTATATATAGTATTCTCATTATCTGACTTTTGATTTCGCTCTCTTCCTCGTCATCGTCGACGTTCATTAGGTGTACAAACAAAGAGGGAACGTCTATTATCTCGTCACGAAGGAGGAGGTGTTGAGAGAAACCGAGAAGAAAATGGTAAGAATAACGGAGAGAGTTTAGGTCGTCTTTTGAGTGAACTCTCTTCTCTCTCTTCGAGCTTTATATATAAGCCGAGGATGATGACCAATATGGTTGAAGAACAAAAACAAAAACAACAACGTTTTCGAGAAACGATTCAAAGACAACGCGAGAAACTTCCGATTTACGCGTCCAAAGATGAACTCGTCGCGCACATCGAACAGAACGAGACGGTTATTATTCTCGGCGAAACCGGGTCCGGGAAGACGACGCAAATACCGCAGTTTGTGTACGAACGGATGATGACGATGAAAAAGGAGAATAAGAACAACAACACGGAATTTGAGTCAAATTTTCCTCCTAGAAAAGAAAAAGGAACGATGGTTGCCGTGACGCAACCGAGACGGGTCGCCGCAGTATCCGTGGCGAAACGAGTGAGTCAAGAAATAGGCGACGGAGGGAAGTTGGGCGATTTGGTCGGGTACGGCATTCGTTTCGACGACTGTTCGAGCGAGCAAACGAGGATCAAATTTTTCACGGACGGGATGTTATTAAGAGAGGCGTTGAATGATCCACTCTTGTCGAGATATGGGGCAATTTTAGTCGACGAGGCGCACGAGAGAACGTTGCAGACGGATTTCTTGTTAGGAACGCTGAAAGCGATTCAAGAAAAACGGAGGATGAATATACTCGAGAAAGACGACGACAACGATAACAACAACAACAACAACAAAAGAAAGAAAAGAAAGAAGAGACCACCTCCACCTCCGCTGAAGCTGATAATTATGTCCGCAACGCTCGACGCGTCTTCGTTCTCTGATTTCTTTGATGCGTGTCCAATCATATACATCAAAGGCAGAACGTTCCCGGTGGAAACGTATTATTTGAAGGAACCTGAGGAAGACTACATCGATGCCGCGTTGTGTTCGGTGATGCAAATAAACGAGGACGAAAAAGATATCAAAGGTGATGTTCTCGTCTTTCTCACCGGACAAGAGGAAATTGAAAGTTTAGGGAAACTGCTCACCCAAAGAGGGAAGGATACGTATCCGCAACTCAACGTCGTTCTTCTCTTCGCAGCTATGCCTGCGGAGGAACAGATGAAAGTCTTCGAAGAAACACCCAAAGGTACGCGTAAAATTGTTTTAGCGACGAATATCGCGGAAACTTCGCTCACAATTCCCGGCATTCGATACGTCGTTGATACTGGTTTGACGAAAATGCGCACTTTCAAAGCGAAATCTGGCGTAGAAGAGCTGAAAGTTGTCCCAATTGCGCGTTCGCAAGCGACCCAGAGGTGCGGCAGAGCCGGAAGAGAAGCGCCTGGGAAGTGCTATCGGCTGTATACGGAAGATACGATGTTTTCGTTGGCTGAACAGGTTGTCCCAGAACTCCTTCGAACGAACTTAGCTGGTGTCGTTTTGATGCTCAAAGCCATGGGAGTAAACGACGTGTTGACTTTTCCTTTCATCGACAAACCGAGCACGGAAGGCTTGTTGAGAAGTTTAGAACTTCTGTATTCACTCGGCGCGTTGGATGACAAAGGTGAGTTGAATAAGATAGGAAGACAAATGAGCAAGTTTCCGTTAGAACCGATGGCGTGTAAATGCATCATCGAGAGTCGAAATCAAAAGTGCACAGAGGAGATTGTCGCAATTTTAGCCATGTTGAGCACGGAAAATGTGTTTGTGGGGAGAGCTATTCAAGTGGCGAAGCACAAGACGGGAGACCACATGACGCTATTGAATTTATACGCGGATTATTCAAAAGTCTCTCGAAATGGGAAGAAAAAATGGTGTAACAGCCACGGAGTTTCGTTTCGAGCAATGAATAAAGCGGAGAAGATCAAAGAGCAGTTGAGTCGAAGCATAGGGCACATCGAAGATTGGGACGAGGATGAGGAGAAGGACGAAGAACGAGAAGGCGAAGAGAAAGAAGAAAAGCAGGAAAAAGAAAACAAGTCTGTGCGAATACGCAAAGCACTCACGGCTGGTTTCTTCATGAATGCGGCAAAAAAGGAGTCAATTTCCGATGGCAGTGGCGGCGGCAGTAACAGTATGTTTGTGACTCTGATTGGCGGGAACAGACTTTTCGTGCACCCAAGTTCGACCACGTTTCACAAGTTTTCTTCGAGAGAGACAGCCAAAGAAGCGGTTGGGATCTCTTCCTCCTACATCATCTTCAACGAGTTGATACGAACGAATAAATTGTACGCGAGAGACGTTTCAGTCATAGAAGGCGAGTGGCTGACTGAATTTGGTTCACGAGTGTTCGGTACTCAACGATAGATGTTCTGCGCTTGTCTGAATAGGAGTAGTTTTATGAAATAGGTAGAGAATAGTTCAGCGAACCCACATAAAGAGAGCTTTTTCTTTCTTTTTCCTTTTTTTCTTCTTTCCTAAATCCAAAATTCTTTTTTTTTATTCTTTTCCCCATTGTCCCGAAAACAGCACATTTAAGGAAAAACTACGGATTCCCCTGTTTTCAATTTTTATATTGAACTATTACGCACGCATGAATACATCTTAATACGGGAAATTATTCGTATGAAAATTAATTCAATATTTTATTAATTCTTCTTTTCATCATTAATGTATATATTCCTATTAAATCATATTATATTGGATTGATATGAGTCCAGTTAAATATATACATCTATTATCATTCCAACGAATCCAATAAAAATAATGTTACCCTCATTTAGATATTTAAATATCGATTTTATTTTTATTTTTCTCGAAATAAAAACCATTTAAATAAATTTTACAGATCAATCCCGAGAAATAATCGTATCAATTAATATTTAGCGTACGAATAAAAATATCAAGTAATACGAAGCAAGAATAAATGGGGAAATCGAGGAACCGATGGTAGAATTTCCAATTCAAAAAAACAAATCAGTCTCTCTAGTGAAAATCCGGAGACAATGCACCCAAACGTGCGCGTAAAACTCGGTTTGAACGATTAAAACGAGACATAGACACTGCTAGTAGTCTATTGCAGGCTTAATGCGGGAGTTTTTCGCGCGTTCAGCCGAATCCGAAAAAAAAAAGTTGTCATGCTCTCATGCAAAAGGAGGAAGGAGACGGGAGGAAACGGCAGGGAAGAAATCGCCACAAAAAGAGTATAAAAAAAGGATGAAAGGAGAAGAAGAAGACGAGGACGGCCGGCCGCCAAACGTCACCGGGTCCATCACCTTCACTCCGAGTGCGCCTTCTTCTTCTTCTTCTTTAAATCAGCAGAGCGCAAAGAAAAAAGAACGGAAGACGATGGCTTTTTCCTCTTCTCAACAAATTTCAATCGCCGTTTCCGCGTGTACGCTCGTCTTGGCTATACTCTTCGATCAAATAGGAAAGAGAAGGAGGAGGAATAGACTAAAGAATGATCAAAAGAAGAAAGTTAAAGATTGTGGAGCGTTCGTGGAGATCGTAGACATCCCGTGTCCTCCGCCGCCGGAGAAACACGTCGTTCGGAAATTGGCCAATTTGAAGTTTGTCCTGAAAGATATCTTTGAAGTGAGTGGGAGAAAGGATGAGAACGATTCGTCGTGCGGGTTCGGGTCGCCAAAGTGGAAAGAGTTTATGAAAGAAAAGAGGGAAAATAGCAATAGCAACGGAAACAACGCCGGCGTGCACAGAGTGAAAAACGCAGCCATAATGGATATGTTGTTGAAAAACGGCGCTTCCTTGGTCGGCATCACCCACATGGACGAGCTCGCCTACTCCATCGACGGCCAAAATGAACACTATGGAACGCCAATAAATCCAGCTGCCGATAAGAGATTACCGGGTGGTTCGTCCTCAGGATCGGCAGTCGCTGTTGCATCGAGACTGAGAGACTGCGATTTTGGCATTGGAACTGACAGCGCGGGTTCCGTGCGCGTGCCGGCGGCATATTGCGGCGTGTATGGCTTTCGCCCGTCCCACGGGATGGTTTCCACGAAGGGATGTCAAGATTTTGCCAAGACGTTCGATACCGTCGGATGGTTTGCCAAAGGCTCAAAAACATTGAAAGATGTCGGTGACGTCCTGTTAAAGCCCGCGGACGATGAAAAATACGGCATCAAAGAACCGAAGCAGTTTGCCATCCTTACGGATTTGATGAAACTGGCTGATCCGCAAGGTTCAGCGGCAGTAGCTAGTGCTTTGAAAGCGTTCGGATATGACGATAGATACGCGGGCAAGGTTTCAAAATTAGATTTAGGCGAACGATTGAAAATGTTATGTCCGAGTTTACGAACAGATACGAGTGGTAAGACGGGTTTAGAGTTGATCAGGGACAAGATGCACGCCACGATGGGTTTTGAAATTCACGAAGCTTTGAAAGAATTTCTCGCCTTTCTTGAAAAACAGGATGGCAGCGATCAAGCTACTGCTACTGCTACTGCTACCATCTCGAACAAGACGACGACGACGACGACGACGAGTGGTTTAGGAAAATTCACCGCGCAACGGATCGAAAATGCAAAGAAAATAACCGAGCAGGATTACGAAAACTTGATGAAAGTGAGAGGTGAAATCCGAGAAGTTATGGATCAAATCATGGATAACGGAACGGTTTTGATCTTCCCAACCGTCCCGGGCGTCGCTCCAATGCGTGAAGGACGCTCGGAAGAAGAAGTTCAAGCGTGGAGGATGAAAACATTCCAGTTTTTAGCGATAGCCTCCTTTTGTGGATTGCCCCAAGTCGCCATTCCTTTGCGGTATCCCGACGCGGAAGGACCGCACTCGGTTTCCCTCCTCGGAGGATTCCAAACCGATAAGATGCTTCTCGAGTGCGCTTTTAGATATTCAGCGCAAATGCAGGAGCACTTCCCGAATTACGTGATCACGGAAATGATGAAAAGCAATCCGGCTCCGAAAGTCCCGGGCGAAGAGGAGAAAGTGAATGGAAACAAAGCGTTTGCGGAAGGCAAATACGAAGACGCGATATCGTGGTACGACAAAGCGCTCGAAAAGAAAAAGTTACCGGCATATTACGCTAACAGAGCTTTAGTGTATCTGAAAATGGGCAAAATGGAAGAAGTCGAGAAGGATTGCACAGAAGCGTTGGAGATGGACGGTAAATACGTAAAGGCGTACTTGCGAAGGGCGAAAGCGAGAATGATATTAGGCAGCTTTTTAGAAGCCGCGATGGATTACGAGGAAGCTTTAAGGTTAGAGCCGACCAACAGAGAGGCGAGGAGCGAGATGGCGAACATGCAAAAGCACTTAGAAAGTGGGGCCATGGACGCGTCCATGCCGAAAGACGATTTGGAAATAGCTAGAAGTTTCATTTAATACTAATGCAAGAAGTTTTGTTAAATACATACATGTCACACAAATAAATAAAGATGTAATAATTTTATAATTTTCGTCTCAAAGTCTCGACCTGAGAGCTGATCCGTATTTCCCGCTCAATACCTTTCCTTTTGTTCCTACTATGGTCGTTCCTGGAGGCACGTCGTGGACCAACACCGCGCTCGAGCCAATTTTACAATCATCCGCTACTTTTACGTTTCCTAATATGCTCGCGTTACTACCAACCACGACGCGTTTGCCTAACTTTGGATGCCTATCGCCTCTAGTTTTCCCAGTCCCACCTAACGTGACCCCGTGAAATAACGTGCACCCGTCCCCGATGACGGCAGTTTCCCCGACCACGATACTCGTCGCGTGGTCAATCATCACCCCGCGACCAAACATCGCGGCGGGATGTAAGTCCATCCCAAACGTCTCCGACACTAACGATTGCATGTAGCACGCTAACGGTTTCCTCCCGTGTCCCCACAACCAATGACTCACTCTTTGCGTCTGTAACCCGTGGAACCCTTTATAAAAGAGAAAGCAGTGCGTCGGGTTTGGACACGCCGGGTCTCGTTCCACGCACGCGCGAATATCCGTAGCCGCACAATAGGAGATTACTGGTTCCTTTTGCATGGCTTCGAACATCAACTCTTGCCATTGTCCGGCTAATACTTGCGCGTTGGCGATTTTTGAGCTCAACACGTACGATAACGACTTCTCGAACGTCGGTTGGTTCAATATTTTGCTATAAATCAGTCCTCCCAAAAGAGGTTCTTGGGAAACCAATTCGCGCGCGCCGTCTTTGATATCATTCCACAGGGTATCCACAAATTCCCGTTTCTCTTCGTCCGTTCGTTCGTATTCGTCCTTCTGTCTCGATGACGACGACGGGGTTTCTTCTCGGTTTCGGTATAAACTGTCCTCTCTCTCCATCCTTTTTTACATATGTTATCAGAGATATCTAAACTCTTGTTTAACAAACAACAACAACAACAACAAACACGCCAAATGCAACTCTCTCTCTCTCTCTCTCTCTCTCTCCTTCCGTGCGATCGTTCAGTGTGGAAATTCCTCCCTTTTGCAGAAGCAGTACAGCGGCAGAATGATGAGAGTTGTTGTCGTCGTCGTCGACGTCGTCGGCCGAGTAGTGCGTGCGGCGCGTGAGGCGGCGAAAAGAAAAGTGCAGAATTTTTTCCTTCTTTTTTTCCAAAACGAAGTAAACTTTATCCACTTTTCACTTTTCCCCTTTAAAATAGAGAACATCTTTTCGGAGGAGCGGAAACGATGACAACAACACCGACGATGATGCAAAAAGCGATGTTTGGCACGGCCTCCACGCGAACGACGTCTTCCTCTTCTACTTCTTCTTCTTCTTCTTCGAGGAAGGTGACGACGAAAAAGATGACGATGATGATGATGACGGCGAAGAAGACGACACCCTCATCATCATCATCAAAAAACAGACGACGACAAAACCGAACCGCCGCGGCGGCAGACAGTGGGAACAAGAACATCTCCGACGTGGCTGCCTTAGATGGATTAATCAACCAGCTTTTGAACGCGCACGGAGAGAGCGACGATGTGTTGCAAAAAGTGTGCATAGAAAACATCATGGCGTTTGACCAACAGATGTGGTTACGAATGGCCTCGAGAATCGATAACGTCAACACGGACGAAGAGAAAGACGCGATTGCAGACGTCATGTCGAAGTGCATGAAAATTATCGAAGCGACGTTGAAGAAGGCGGAAGAGACGATCGATCGGTCCTCGGAACAGTTGCAACGCATAATATCCGCGGCGGCGGATCAAACGACCATGGAGTTTGACGTGCCGCTGAAATCAGACGCGTTGAGACGCATGGAAGCGGAAATTAAGAATTGCACGGTCGATGAAGGCATGTTGAACACGACGTACGCGTGGATTCGAAAGTCAGACGAGGATAAAATGGACGGAATGGTGCACATTTTGCAAAAGTTTTTACAAGTGTACGCCGCCGGGGAGTTGAACAAGAATAAGGCTCCGTTAGACGAGTTGTTGGGGTGTTCAAACACGGACGACTGGCCCGTGGTGTTTCAAAAGTTAGTCAACGAAGGTTACGGGGAAGTCGCGTTTACAAAAGAACTTCAACAAAGGATGGAAGAGGTCGTTTTGGGATTGACGAATGGCAGCTACGCGCAAAGAGTGCAGGCCGAATATTTGAAGGAAGTGGAAGAGCGTTCCAAGGAGTATTTCAAGCAAGTTTAATATTTCAAGGCTCCGTTTAGACTATATGATACACTATTAATCATCTTGTGCGCGTGTTTACAATAACGTGGAAACGGTTTTTATTCTAATGCGTTCGTTTTCTAAAACTATTCTTTGTCTTCGTCTTCTTCTTTGGAAAATTTCCGTCCTTCGAGCTGTAAAAGCAGCGAGTTCACCATTACGCCGATGGAGCTCACGCCCATCACAGCACCTGCAACGCTCGGAGTGAGTGCGAGTCCGTAGGCAGGTAAAAGTGCACCGGCTGCGATGGGAATACCCACGATGTTATAGCCGAACGCCCACGCCAAATTTTGTTTGATTTTACCAAACGTCTTCGCGGATAAATCGATGGCGTCTACGACTTGCGGTAACCGATTCCCGAGAAGAACAATCGATGCAACTTCGGAAGCAGCGCCTACGCCAGAAGCCATCGCTATGCCGACATTTGCTGCGGCTAACGCAGCAGTATCATTGATTCCATCACCAACCATAGCGACGCATTTACCAGATTTTTGTAAGTTTTCGACAAACTCAGCTTTTTGTTCTGGGCGGACGTTTCCGTAGACATTCTTGGGATCAATGCCAATTGATTTTGCAATCGCATCGGCGGTTTCTTGACGATCCCCGGATAGAATGATGATTTCAAAGTTCTTGTTCTTTGACTTTCGAAGTCGTTCGATTGTCATTTTGGCGTTTGATCTGAGTTTATCGCGAATCTCAAAAACTCCAGCCATTTTACCGTCAACGGAAACGCACACCGTGGTTGATCCGTTTTCGTTCGAACGTTTGAAAGCATCTTCGAGTTCAGGTGGGAACGCAGACGATTTTAACGACGATTCGACAAACTCTTTAGTACCGATGACTATCTTCTTCCCATTTACGGTTCCAAAAGCACCCAATCCCGGCTCTTGTTTGAAAGAATCCTCCGCGCACTCGTACGTTTTGTTGCCGTTCTGTGATGCTCTTTTATTCACCGCAACCGCTAACGGGTGCGTCGAATTTCGCTCTACCGCAGCAGCGAGGGATAAAACTTCATCCTCGCTCGTCAAATTTGACGTCGTGAGTTTTTCAACCGTTGGTTTACCCACAGTGAGGGTTCCGGTTTTATCAAAAACGATGACGTCCAAGTCGTTTGCTCTTTCTAAAACATCTCCACCTCGAATCAAAAGACCATTGCGCGCACCTAACGCCGTTCCGACTAAAACTGCAGTCGGAGTAGCGAGTCCTAAAGCACATGGACAGGCAACGACTAGCACGGAAGCCGCTAGTTGCGCTGCAATCAGTACTGGGGCGTTCACAGTTGCCGCAGACGCTCCCAACGCTGCCGCAACTGACGGGAAAATTTTCGTTCCAATTGTAGACCAAAACGCAAACGTTGCCGCAGATGTTGCCATGACTCCGTACGTGAAAACACCAGAGATATCATCGGCAAGTCTTTGAACAGGAGCTTGTCTATTTTGAGCGGATTCAACCATGCGCACAATGCCAGCGACTGTCGTCTCGGACCCAGACTTTGATACTTCAACCGTTAGGACGCCGTCACAATTAATCGTTCCGGCAGATACTAGATCGCCTTTCCTCTTGGCCTTGGGGATGGGTTCACCAGTAAGCGCGGCTTCATCGACAGAGGATGTGCCATTCACGATGACTCCATCGACTGGAATTTTGTCCCCGGGTAAGATTAAAATTTTATCAGTTGGTTTGATCGCCTCCACGGATATCATTTTCGAAAGCGGAGATTTCGAAGAAGAGGACGACTCTGAGACCAGTAATCGACAGGTAGAAGGTACTAAATTCATCAAATCGCTCATATCGCTCGAGGCTTTTAACTTTGCCCGGTCTTCTACGGCTCGACCGAGAAGAACAAACGCCAACAACATGACCGGCTCTTCGAAGAATGTCGGCCACATAAGTTTTGGAACTAACGCTGCCACCGAGGACATTCCAAAAGAAGCGATCGCACCCATGCTGACCAAAGAATTCATGTTCGGCCCTCCTCTTCTAAATGCGTTGAAACCATCTGTCAAAATATCGCGTCCAGGTCCAACCATCGCAAAGAGCGATAATGCTACATGCGTTTGCGTTTTACACAAAAATCCAAGAGAGTGGATCTTCAAATAGTGCGCGGCGTGTCCTAAAATACACACAGATGCTAAACCCCACGCCAAAGCAACTTTCTTCGTCGACTCTCGTATGCGTTTGATGCGTTCTTCTCGCTTCTCTTTCGCTCTTTGCATGCCTTGATCGTATTCACCGCTAGATTCGTCCGAGGAGGAATTATCTCTCAACGTCGTAGGGAAACCAGACGCCGTGACTAATTCGGCGAGTTTATCGCCTTCGATTTTTGCTTTATTCTTGATTGATGCGATCATTATCTGTACGCCTACGTCTCCGCTTACAACTTCCACCGATGCTGCGGCCGAAGACGACGAGGATGAATCAGGCGCATTTCTTACTCCTGCGCTTCTCGCCTCCTGCAAATCCTTCTCGTCCAGTCTCACCGCAATTCTCACCACGGCGCTTTCGTTCGCTAAGTTTACGTTTGCGCTTTGCACAGACGCGACATTTTCTAAAACTTTTCTCACGTTTGCCGCGCATCCACCGCAGTGCATCCCTCTCACGTCCAACACCAGCACTTCCGGATATTCTTGCAAAGCCGTGCCTCTTCCTCCTCCTCCCGACGACGACGACGACGACTCTAAGATTTTCCCATACATATCCGTAAAATCCGTGCTATTCCCTCCGCCTCCGCCGCCTCCACCACCGCCGCCTCCCGCGTTTGGTTTCACAAAGTTCCTCCCGCCACCACCGCCTAAAGTCGCCGCGCACAAAGCCCCACTCGAGGCGACCAATCCTCCCACCCCTAAAGCTCTCTTCATTGGCGAGTTGAAGAACAACTTTGCATTCGTAGAGTCTCGTCTGGATTTCGCGTCGTCGCACTTGTCGCACTTGGCGCACCGAGTTGGCATCAATCCTTTCATCCGTTGTTGATATTTTCCTCCCGTCGATGTTCTCGAATGCGCGTTGGTGGTGGTTAATATTCTCGTCGTCGTTTTTGTTGTTGTCCTCGTGGTGGATAATTCATCACCAAACTTTGAAGAGGAGGAGGAGGAGGAGGAGGAAGAAGAACACGTTGATGACGTTCTTCGACGACGATGATGCGGATCTCCGTTCTTTCGCCTCCTCGTTCTCTCCTTAAGCGATGAAGGAGACGACGACGAAGGAGACGACGACGAAGAAACGACGATCATGATGCGCGTGTGTCGTCTGTGTGGAGAAGCAAAACTCTTCTCTTTTTCTGAGGAGGATTGAATTGATGAATTTCCCCGCAGAATAGAAAGAGAACAACAACACACAAATGCATGATGGCGGCGGAAAGAAGAGAGTCGTCGGTGGAAATGATCCGAATCCTTCCTCGGAAAGGAGAAGGAGAAGAGGAAGAGTTATTCGACGCGGAGAAAGAGTTAGGGAGAGACGTGAAATCTGTGTTTAAGATGCTCGACGACGACGGAGGAAAAGAGAAAAGTAATAAATTCGTCACCGCGGAGGAACTGGAACGTTTGAGGAAAGAGAGAGGGGGAAAAGAAGAGGAATCAGAGAAAGAACCGGTGAAACCTCTGTGGCAAATTCTCCAAGAGCAAAGAGATGTGAAAGAGGAAAAGTTTCAGGAAGGGTGGAAAACGATGAAGGAAGGGAAGAACCGGCCGTTGGAGGAGGACGAGATTGAGTTCTTGGACGAAGTGGAAGAGCAGAAGAGAGAGAACGAGAAAAGAAAGCGAGAGGAGGAGAAGGAGCTGAGCAAACAGTTTAAACTGGCGAAAGCGAGAAGTCACGCACTGAATTCCAAAACCGCTACCGCCATGGAGGAGAGCGAGGAGAAAAAGAAGAGAGAGAGTGGTGGGAGAGATGATGGTGTGGGTGTCGACGACGACGACGGCGACTTTGCGGCGAAGAAAGCGAAGAACACGAATAACGCGAAGAAGAAACTTCTCAAAGTGGCAAAGAAGAAGACGACCAACCCACAACCAGTGAGAGCTGAGAAAGAAGTAGAAAACAACAACAATAACAAGCCTTCGTTAGGACTTTTAGGCGACAAGTCTTCGTTAGGACTTTTAGGCGGCTATAGCAGCAGTAGCGAATAGAATTACATTTTATTTAGATTTTATTATTAGTCTTCCCAACCGTCTTCGTCGATTTCTTCCAGCGCGTCCATCAACGCGTTTCTGTAATACTCCTCCTCTCGCGCCGAACGTCGCATTTTGATCGCCGAGAATAGCACGCATCCGTTCTCTTCCTCCGTGAACGAACACATCGCGCCATTTGCAGCGAATAGAGCTTTGATGGTGTTTTGTAAACGAGCGTCAACGCCTTTCGCGGAGCCGCAACATTCAGACTCTCGAGACATCAAATCGCAAATTTCCTCCACAAAGTCGCTCATTTTTGTCGCCTCGCTGTGGATTAGTTCTTCTAAATCTTCACATATCCAAATTGTGGGCGTTTCCTCGCGGAAACCTTCTTTCCTCAGCGCGTCTTCGAGGTACGTTTTCTTATCCAAACTCTTCCTCTCGACATTCATAAAATCGAAATCGACTCGTCTCAGCGAGCTCCCTCTGGTCACTTTCGCGTTCATCAACTTCATCCTCGGCGTTAAATACTCGTTGCACTCTTTCGGTTGCACGTCAAAAATCGCCGTGCCTCTGGGCCAATCCCGTATCCTCAGCGTTCTCGTGTCTAAACCGAGGAAGGAGATGTTTACTATTTGTCGTGCGATGCCCATGGTTTCCGAGCCCGGAGGCTCTCGTTTCCGCATCAACGTAAACATTCTGCTCAGAACGAGCGCGTCCAAGGCGAATGACGTGGCTAAAAGTGATGACGAAGAAGAAACTTTTCTTTTGTCTTCTTCTTCTTTGTCTTCTTCTTCTGTTTGGTTTCCTGTTGACCAACTCGACGCTTCCACCAAAGTTCTCGCGTACTCGTCCAACCTCGTCATCACGTTCTCTCCCTCCTTTTCCTCCTCCTCTGATTTCTTCCTCATCAACGAACGCATCGCTCGTTGCACGACTTCTTCTTCCTCCAAACTTCTACTACTACTACTACTACTACTACACATCGTCAATCGCCGCCGCTCAAAGGTGGTCCTTAAACTTCTTCGCGACAAAAACGATGACGATGATGATATCGGGATGGAAGCAGTAGTCGTTGTTTTTGCAAACCCAATCGTCGTTCTCGTTGACGTCGTCATCATCATCTTCACGCTGTAAGGGAGAGAGTCCTCCTCTCTTCCCAAACACGAAAGAAAGAAACCAACACGAAGGAAAAAAGCGAGAGAGACGAGCACTTTGTATGGTGCGAAACCAACAACGAAAGAGAAAAGCGCAAAAGAGACAAAAAAAGAAAATTTAGGTCTCGAGTGTTCACTCACAAAAAAGAATCTCTCTCTTTCACGCCAAAAGGTGACACAAAAACAAAACAGAGAGTGAAGATAAAAAATGTTGTCATCGTCATCGATACCACCGACGAGAGCGACGACGACTGCGAGAGCACGAACGCGAACGAAACGAAGAAGACAAAGAGGGAGAGCAATCATTTCGAGAGTTTCTTCTTCTTCTTTGTCTTCTTCTTCGCGTTTTAAGAAGAACGAAAACAACAACAGCTTCATCACCACCACCACCTGCAGCAGCAGCAGCGCTTACAACAACAGTAGTTTTAATAGCAGAAGGAATAAAAGGAGTCGTCGTGATACTAATACTAATATTGGATTTCTTTTCAACAGACCGCGAAGAAAAAGTGGACAAAGAACGGTGGTGGTGGTCGAAGCGGGCGGCGAACAAGGAGGCGACGCTCCCGTCTCCAAAGCGGCGGAGAAAGTCAACCGTGGCTTGGAAAAGTTTGAAGCAAAACAGTACCAAGACGCGGCGGATTTTTTCACGGACGCTTTGAAGTTGAACCCGAACGAAGAAGAGTCTCGAGCGAGTCACTACAATCGAGCGTGCGCGTACGTAAAGATGAACAAATACGAGCAAGCGAAAGACGATTTGATGGTCGCGTTGGAAAAGTTTGACTTGGACTTCCGAGTGTTGCAACGCGACGACGACTTGGCGAAGTTTCGAAATACAGAACAGTTTGAAGAAATCGACGTCGAGTACGGGGACGGGAAAGAGAAACAAGCGGCGCAGGCGAAGCTTCGAGCGGAAGCAGCGGAACCGTTTCGATTTTTGAAACTTTTCCTGTTTGGGTCGTTAGCGAGTGGAGCAGCAGTTGGTCTCTTGATTATTCTGTCGCGGTTAGTGCAAGCTGTGAAAGGCGGAGGTGGCGAGGGAGAACTCGCGGAAGATGTGCCGGATTTAATAGAAACGTTGAAAAATTTAGGCGTAAACACCACGGCGTTGGTTGTTTTGGGATTACTCTTAAAGAACGAGTTGAAAGGGCGAGATGAGACTTTGCAGGAAGCAGAAAGAGAAGAAGAACTTGGGAGATTACAAGTGCAATTGAAAAAAGACGAAGGCGCGGTTCCTTTGAACAGACTTCGGTCTTTGTATAGAGTCTTTGTGGTTGCTGGTTCTGAAGCGCACGTCTTTGAAACGATGGCAAACTTGGAAAAATTCAGAGAGAAGTTTATTCAGAATAAGATTTTGGTATGCACGGTGACAATGTTGGAGAACGATGGAAAACCAACGAGCGACGAGCCGATGGATTTGACTTTTGGGAATCGCTCGAAACGAAATAAGAAGAGCAGTTCTTCGGAGGTTGATGTGAACGTGTTTGCCGACGCCAAGGAAAGATGGCGCATACAGGCAAAGGATCAAACGGCGTGGAGAAGATGGATCATTAATCAAGTAGAAGTAGACGGATTCGATCCGTCGGTGAGAGATGTGTTTTTTGCGGTGGCTAAGAATGGGACGTTGTGGAAATCTGGCGCCGGTGTTCCTAACTGGATGAAGCTGTTGGAGGAACTTCCGGAGGAAGGTTCGGTCCAAGCAAGTGTTACAGGTATTTGATAGAATATTATTCCACGGTTAGTTTTTAATTAAAAGCATCGAAACGGACGTGGTCTTGTTGGTATCTCGTTTTCTCCTCCGTTTTCAACTCCCTCCGGGGATTTAAACGGTGAATGCTCGTATAGTTCGTCGCCAACGATGCTGTGAATAAACGCTCGCATTTTGCTTACTTTTGTGTATACGCCATATTTATTTTCCAAGGCACAGCCTTCGCCCCAGCTTACGATGCCGACTTGAGCAAGCGTACGCGCATTTAATAACGGCCCGCCCGAATCTCCTTGACAAGCATCTGTACCTCCAGATTTATATCCCGCGCAAATCATGGAGGATGAAATTGGATTCCCGTATGGCCATCCCGGATAGGAATCGCTATGCTCGCACGTCTCTTCGGAGACGAGCGGAACAGTCGCGTTATTCAAATGTTCAGTTAAGAAACCGCTCGAGTCTACGCCAAACCCAACGACGTAGCACATCTCGTTCTCGTCGTAAACAGTTTTGTATTCGTCTTCGTCTACTTCTTCGGCACCCCACGCGAGTCGAACGGGTTGTACGTCGAATATTTCACTCGCCGGTCTTACCAGACGAAGCACAGTGCAATCTTGATCAAAGTTTATCCCATTGAAATCCGGATTTCCGTGCGCTTCGGCAATTTCAATAAACTTAAGTTCCTGACCTTCTCCTCCTTGATCGAGCTGAACTGAGTTTACCAGTACCTCCATCTTATCGTAAAAGTTTCGCGTGTTCGAAACGAGTCCATCAGAAAAGAAACAGTGCGATGCCGTCAAAACGTGTCGGGTGGATATGAAAGTCCCTCCACATCTAAAATCGCGAACTGTGTTACCATTCTCATCCGCGTACGATCCAAAAATGGCAACGATAAAGGGAAACGCGGATGTTTCATACACCGGTACCCCGTTAATTATTCGATTTCTTGGAGATGATACGAGCGATGGAACGCCGTTAATGATTCTCGTTTCTCGAGGTTTTACCACGTTTGGCGCTCCCGAAGAGTTTGTAAATGAACGACCTCCCGTGTGAGAGAGTGTTGCAGTCGTCGCAAAAGGCGTCGTCGCCGTCGTCGTCGTCGTCGTCGTGCTTCTCGGTCCGACTTTTGTTTCAGCAGACGCGAAAAGAGAAAACAAACAAACGAAGGAGGACGACGCGGAGAAGATAAAAAAGAAGAAGAATATCAAGGACGACGACGATGATTGTTTTCGTTCTATCCGTCCTCGTTGTCGTCGTCGTCGTCGTCGTCTTTCTCGAGAAGATTCAATGCTCATTTCAATCGCGCTCGTTTTACTCTCTTCTCTTTGCAACATCGTTTTGAGAGAAGAAGTATCGCGTATTTTTTGCGCAACATAGGAAACACAAACTCTTTTCACTTCTCCTTTCCATAAGATGGATGTTGGATGTTAAAATTTTTCTCCTTCTTTTTCATTTTCTGACGATGAGCGTTAACTTTGATGTACTTCTGTACTTCTGTCGATGGATGGATTGATTACGGAGCGCGCGTGCGTGTTCATCTCGTTCGGTATGTTAAAAGTATAAATAAATATTTCACGTAAATATATACGAAAACACATTCGCCGTTTCCGGCCTGCGCGCATTCTATTTTCTATTCTCAATCGTTTTTATGTACACAATTCTTTGACCATTATCTGCTCTCGTCTCTTCAAAAGAACGCTTCGAGAACTTTATTCAAACTTCCGAGTATGGGATTTGTATTATTTTTTTTATCTGCGCTCCCTGGGCTTGATGTATTTGACACCGATTCTCGACCCTGATCGGCATCGAAATCTCCGGTACCCGGAAAGCTCTCCGGGGAGTCCTCCACCCCTAAACTCGGCATTATCGCATCCATTTCGTTGATAATCTCCGCAAACGAGGGTCTCACGTTTGGATCTGCAACCCAACATTTTTCGGTCAACTTTGCTAAACGTTTCGAATCTCGCGAGTTATCGTTTGAATACACTTTCGGTCTCATGTTTTGTTCCACCACTGCTCGAGCGATTTGTTGCGGCGAATAGTACGATCCCGAATACGGAGCTTTTCTATCCAGCAATTCGTTCAGTAAGACGCCAAAACTGAAAACGTCGCATTTGGTATCGTACCACTTGCCGGTGATAACTTCTGGAGCCATATAAATAAACGTCCCCGTACAAGCCGTGGGCGTGCTTTCGTTATCTTTCAAGGAGCTGTATCGGGCCAGTCCAAAATCTGCAATCACCGCACAGCCTTTCGCCGAGCTCTTCATGAAAATATTCGACGGTTTCAAGTCTCTGTGCATGATGAACATGTCTTCTAAGTAAGACATGCCTTTCGCGACGTCCCACGCGGCTTTTAGCCGCTTCTTATACTTGTGCGCTTTACTCTTTGTCGCGCCGCCTCCAAACAAAGCGCCGACTCCGCCCTTCTCCAAATCGCTATACAACCATTGCTTCATTGTCCCAACTAGCATCACCGGGAACATCAAACACGAATCCCCAAACGGGTTAAAATACGCCCCGAGTAAGGGAAGGACGTTTGGATGTCTCAATTTTACAGAGATTTCCGTCGATCGAACCAGCGCTTTCGCCTGCTTGGCGTTTCTCGCGCCTACGTTCTTCACCGCCACCGTAGCGCCTCCCCATTTTGCTCTATACACCGTGCCTTCGCAACCTTTCCCGATCTCATTCAGCATGGTTATTTGTTTCGGATTAATCAACCACCCGGCGTACTCGCCTTCTTCGATGAGGTCGTGCACGCCTTCCCATCCTTGAGGAAGTTTCTTGTTTGAATTTTGGAAAAAATCTGGCCTCACGGCGTCGTGGCCTTGCATGGATTTCCTGGGCGTTCCAACCCTCGCGTTCTCCCGGGGTGAATGACTATGATTACGATGATGACGACGTTGTTGTTCTTGCCCTCCGTGTTTTTGCATCCTTCGATCGTCATCTTTCGTGGGTAAATAGAACGCGCTCGAAGCTTCGACGTCTGATCCGTTCTCCGACTCGCACGATAATGATGTCGTGCTGACGCCGCTCCTCGTCGTCGTCATCTTCAATCTTTCTTGTAATCTTTCCACCATATTCTTCAACTCGTCGTTCTCTCTCTCCAAGCTTTGACGTCGTCGACTTTCTCTGGACGTTCGTTTCATTATTATCTGCGCGTTGTTGTTGTTTCTGTCGTTGTTTTTCGATGAACTCAACCGCTAAAACTTTCGTAAACACGCTCGCGTCGTTTCAAAGAATCTCAACAGCAAAACCAACACACGCACACACAGTCAGTCGGGATAAAATTAAATAATCATTCTGTTCAAATCTCTTCTTTGAGAGACGATGGATGGCGCGACAAAAAGACTCTCTCTCTCTCTCTCTGCGAAGAAGATAAGAAGACGCGCGCGTTTCTTTCTCTCTTTCTTCTTTTTCTGCCCCAAACGCGGCGAAGCGTGTGGCCGATGCAATTAGTATTTTGACGCAGAGAATGAAAGGTCCGTTTGCTTTGAGAAGATTTTTTTGGTTCCGCGCCGATCCGATCGCAGAAAGAAAGGGAGGACAGATGACAGAGAGATATTTCGGATATTTCGATGATAAAAAAGATCTTGTCGACCGCCGAAGCCCAAAATTGTTTTTTTTCTTCTTCTTCTTCTTCTTCTTCTCTTCTTCTCTCTTATTCTTTCATCAGCGTCATTTACAATCGTCATAAACAGAAGAGTTTTTGCCTAACAACGTATTTTTAGAAATGCAACAACTCGAATAAAAGAAGATAATAATAATGGGGAAGCGCAAACGTCCGTGGTTGATGGACAAAGACCCCGAGAAGCACTCGAAAATGGAGAGTGAAAAGAAAAGAGTGAAACAGAAGGAACGCGCGGAACGGAACAGACAGTTTCGGGAGAAGCAAAACGAGTGCTTTGAAGAAGGCAGCGGCGGCAAGGAGGAGGAGGAGAAAACTGTTGCGTTCGACGAGCGTACGAATTACGGCGTTGCTGCAGTGGACGAGAACGACAGAAGATGCGAGGAGGACGACCAATACGAGGAAGAGAAGAAAGAGCACGCAAGGGAAAAAGGAGCAGCCAGTTACGATGAGTTTGAAGCGAGGAAAGAGCTGATGCGACAGATGAAATTGACGAGACCGCCGGGGAAAAAGAAGAGCAATTTGAGGGAGCAGGTGGGAGGAGGAGGAAAAGGAGGAAGGAAAACAGACGGCGACGACGACGGCGACGAAGAAGAAACTTTACTCGAAGAGGGGGAAAAAGATATCTCGGCAGCATTGTTGCCTCAAAGTCCTCTGTTATTCTTCTCCTCATCCTCTTCCTCATCGAATGGAAAAGCGATGGAAAATAGTAAAGCGGTCGAACGCGCTCGAAACGACGCGACGTCAAATATTCAGCACTTTGCGAGAGTCAAACAGCTCTCGAAAGCGACGCAAACGTTTAAAAATTTAGTCGAAAATCAACGAATTAATCCGTCGGTGTATACTTATTGCGCGTTGTTAAATGCCTACGCCAACGCAGGGAGAACGAAGGATATTGAAATCATTCTCAGGCGCATGGCGAGTGAAACCAAACACAAAGAAGAAGAGAAAGGAAAAGAAGACGCAATCTTACGACCAGATTGTAAACCAAATGTAGTTGCTTTTACGATGTTATTAAAATCGTACTTGATCGAGTGCGATGTGAGAGCTGCCGTGAAGCTCGTCGAGAGTATGGCGGCGGCGTCTACGACGAGTAAAGTTGGCAGCGAAGATGGTGAGGATGATATTTCTCAATGCGCGTGCGGCGTTGGAATCGACTCGAGAGCTTTGAATACGTTTTTCCGGGTTTGTTTGCGCACCGGAGACGTATCATCTGCGATTCAATGGACGGGTACGAATGTTGAGGACGTATTAGACGATACGTCAAAACTTCTCCTGGCAAAAATGTACGCGCAGTCGTTTCGTCGGGATTTGTTAAAGCGAGAGATTGAATCCATGCAAACATCCATCGACGACTGTTTGAACGGAAAAGGCGTGAAAGACGGCTTAAAGAATGGTATCAAAGAAAGACAGGCACCGACGTGTCTCTTTTGGAAGAACGGAGAGTGTCAACGCGGTAGGATGTGCAAATTTTATCACGATCCGAACGTAAAGCAAAAAGTACCGGAGAAACAAGAGATTGCGCAAAAATACGATTGTCTGGCGCAAATGTACGGCGGCTTAGCGCGTTTAGAAGCGAACGTTGCACTCACAACAACAACGACAACAGATAAAAAGAAAAAGAGCTTCGTAAAAGCGTGTTTGAAAGCGATAAAGTCGTGCGAAAAAGCGTGCAAACAAGCTCGCGAAGGCTCGGTCCAAGGAGAAGAGGAAGCGGAAACGGTGGAAGAGGAAGATTCAGAACTAGCGGACCCGCACCGTCGCAAACTCTTTCGTAATACAAATCGCTCGGAACTTGAGCGCGATATGGCCAGATTGAAAGACATCGTCAGCAAGGAGGACGGAGACTCTTCTTTTCCTTCTTCTTCTTCTTCTTCAAAAGATACAACGACAACAACCATCGATGACTGTTTTTCCAGGTGCCTTTTGTTCACCTCAAAACTTGGCGAACTGGTCAACAAGAAAGACAGTAGCAGCGTTGGCGAAACGTTGTTTCAAGAACTTAAAAACTCTTTGGGTTTAGACGAAGTTTTCGTCAAAGAAGATGACGAAAAGAAGCGCAAGGACAAACTCAGAAAACGCTTGAAGAAGACAATCGATTCGAAGACTGGACAGATAAACTTTAAGAAGCTCTTCCACGGCGTGCAAAAGGAAGCAAAAGAGGAAAACGAGATAAGCCTCGAAGTTGCCGCTGGAAACGGCGAATGGGCTTTAGCTCAAGCCGCCGCGAGCTCGTTGTCTTCATCGAACAAGAACAAAAAAGTCTGGATCGCGAGCGAGTTGCGCCGCGACCGTTCTTGCGATATCTTCAACAGAATTTGCGTTTCAAAACTTCGAAACATCGCTGTCGTTTCCGGAGATGCGTTTCGTTTACTCAATGAAAGCATTCCTCCGAATTCATTGCATCGAATCTTTATTAATTTCCCAGAACCGCCGCATCACTCCGGAGACGAAAAGTCAAGAAACGATAAAGCGTTGTTGAATAAAGATTTTTTCGTCGCCGCACACAAAGCGTTGAAGAAGAAGGACAAAAACGGTGATGGTGGAGGAGGACTAACGATTTATTCTGACAACGAAAGGTACATGCACACCTTAGCAAAGATGATATCTGGGCTCACCGTCGATGATGACAATATAGCGTTTGAAAGCGAGAAAAGTTACGGAGCGGACGAGTCGAGCGATACGATTGAAGCGTCGTTTGAAAACGTAGAAGGCGTTCGATTATACACCGGGTCGGCTCCAGGCAAAGGCTCTGGATTCGAAAAGTACGAAGAAAGTTTCTTCGACCGGTTTTGGCAAGCCGGGAGTCGAATCGAACGGTATTTCATGGTGTTTTCGAAACGCTAATAAAAAAAATTATAGGATAGAGCGAGAAGTGTTGCGTTAGCACGCAGTAGTAGTAGTGTAGCTAGCACCTGTACAGTTGTACAATTGAAGGAGCAATTTGTAGTAGTTTAATGGTTAAGAACAGTAAAGTTACACGTGAAAACAGATCACACAGTGCAAGAAATTCAATAACAAGGGTAAGGTAAGTAAAAGGAGGACGATACACGAGGAACTACCACAACCACCCATCTAGCTTCTCTTACAGCCGCACTGGGAACAGAAATTTGCACTCATGCGATTGAATACAGCGCCGCATTGCTGACAATACGAAACTTCTTCGCCGTTATTCACAGCAGCATTAGTAGTAGCAGCAGCGTTACCTTCGTCGGCTAACCTTCGCTGCCGTTCCATGGAAATGGCTCCGCTCGCCTCCGCGCTCATCGAAACCATCGGCGCGTCTCTCGGGTCGATCACTTTGATAGTAAACATCAAAATCGTCCTCTCGTCTCCGTCGCTCCCAACCGACTCGTGTCGAAACTCCGGAGCGCACGAAATATCCACGACTCTTCCCAACGGCGTGGATTCTGGCGGATTTTTTTCCGTGTCCGCCAAAAACATTCTCGCGAACGTCACCGCGCTCACCGTCTTACTCACCGCCTCCGCGCCACACGCTCGGATAGAGACCGAATACCCTTCGCGAATCTTCCCGGCGATTGCCCCAGCCACTTGGCTCGGCACCGAGTTTGCCCCGCACGTCAAACTCACGTCCGTTTCCTCGTCCTCCATCTGCATGTTCCCGTTCCCTTCTTCTTTCCACGTCTGCAAAAGAATCGCCGAAAATCGTTTGGCGGCCCCCTCTCGAAACGTCGGATACAAACGCAAATCCACGTTTTCTTCCTTCAATTTCCTCCTCGCGATGGCCATCGCTTTCACCGCCGTGTTCACGTTCGCCGGCCCGAGCGCTAAAATCAGCGGCGCTTCTCCGTGTTCGCACACGAAACCAATCGAAGTGGCCAATTTATTCGTCTGCGTGTTTTGGGAGACTTTTAACACTCTCTCTCCCGGCGGTGCTCGAGCGATGTCTTCGACCGTTTGGCCCTCGCGGTGGTGGATCCCGTGCGGGGTTGGCGTGTTGTTGGTGGCGTTCATGTTGAAGTGATGATGCAGTGGTGTGTAGGCGGATGATGAGATGAGAGAGGTGGAAAAGAGTGAGGGCAATTACATGTCGAGAGAGAGACCGATCGGGAACTTGGGAGACAGAACAGAGGCAACGAACGGACCAACAAAAGGGCAGACGAAAATTTTGTTCCTTCTTGTGATTTCAGAGGAGGAAAAAAGCAAAAAAAAAAATGTGCGATGTTTATTACACACGAGGTGTTTACGCTACTTTCTACTACTACTACTACTACTCTGATGAACGTGGAAAGCTCTTTCGGCTCTTCTCAGAGAGTTGTGACGCCGCGCGGCTCTATTCTACTGTTGTACATTTTTCTTCCTCGCTTTTCTCCTTTTGCTTCTTTTGCTTCTTCTTCTTCTTCTTCTCCTCTTGGGCGAGTTTTAAGCGTTTCCGCTGTCGCTCTTGGAAGTGTTTGATTTCTTCGCTCGTGTGCTCTCGGGCGGTTCCGTTTCTCATCGCGCGAACGTGGCGCATGAGCCAACTTTCGGTGACCGTGATTGCGTCGTCGGGATACTCTTCTTCTTCTTCTTCATCTTCTTCTTCATCGTCCTCGCTCTTCTTCTTCCCCTTCTTTGATGTTTTACTCGCGGTGGCAGCGGCGGCGGCGACGGCAGCGACGGCAGAAGGTGCATTCGCAGAGGTAGTATTCATTTTTTCTAATCTCAAGAGTTCTGTCGCTTGCATGCTTCCGTGCGCACACATGATGTGCGTGACGCGCGACGATTTTCTGTTCACGACTTCGGCGCCGAGTTCTCGGAGCCTTTGCTCGACGTGTTTTCGATTCTTGAATTGCTTAAACTCGCCGTTACGAACGACACAGACGCACCCGAGAGGGAAAGGTTCTAACACTTCTCGGGAGTTGGAGTGGTGATTGATTCCTTTCATGGGACTGTTGCTCTCTTTGGACAAATCGATGATGATGTGTTCTTTTTCTTTTTTCTCTTCTTCTTCTCGTTTGCTTCTCTTCTTCTCGTTCTTCGAGGAGGCGAGTCTTTCCAACTCTCTTTGTTGTGTGCGCACGTCAATCTTAACGTTCGGCAACGCCGCGCGTATCGAAGGATCGATGATTTCAACGTCACCTTCGTCGTCAGAACTTAAACAAATAATCGTGTCGTCGCTGTTATTATTCGTCGTCGTCGCGTTGTTGTTTGTTTCAGACTTTGAAAAGTAGTGATGAAGTTTGCCTTTATTCGCGGATAAATCCACCCACTGTTCGAACCGTTTGAGTAACTTGTCGCGGTCCTTTTCTGTTTCGGCGTTCACTGTCGGCGTTATTTTCCTCGGCCTTATCCTCTCGACGAAACCTAAGAGCTCGCCGTAACTCGAGTGTTCGCTGTACGGAACGTGGTACAGTTTCGTCAATCCGTCGTTCCCTATCCAGGGCTCGCAAATCAAGCATTTCGTCTCCTCGTACGTTTTCCGCATTTGCCATTTCCACGCCCATCCGGACGGCGAAAATGCAACCACGCGTTTAAAACGATGCTTTTCGGCGAGCAAGATAGCATTCATAGACACGTGCGGATCCTTCCCGCCGTGTGAAATCACGCGCACGTGTTGTTCCATAGCTTTACTCCCTGTCGGATCATCCGGTTCGCCTTGAAAACACGTAAAGCAGTTGTCGTCGTACCACTCCGTCAGCGTGAGCATTTGCTTCTTTTTCAACATGACGGCGATTTTCGTATTATTATTGTTATTCATATTGTTGTCCTCGAAGAATGTGCGCACCGCGTCCCCGATGGCTTTAAACGCCTTCTCTTTTCCGACGCTATACGCGCTGCACGTGAACAACGTCTTCGGCTCTTCTCTCAACGCTTCTAAAACGATTTTCTGCATGCACTCCAACGCGACTTTCTGCCTCGGAAAATCGTAATTCGGATTACAATACGTCGTATCTAAATACAACTCGTCCAAGCGTCCGTTTCTCTTCAGCGTTTCCATCAACTTTTCATTCTTTTGGACTTTGTCCTCGTCCGCGCGAAAATCACCGGTGTGTAACACCGTCCTTTTCGTCACCTTATCGAAAAAGTACGCCATCGCCGCGCCTGGACAGTGATTGGCGTCAAAAAATGTCACCGTATACGAAGTGCCTTCGATTTCTGTTTCCGCGTGTAACTCGCACGGGACGATGTATTCTTCCTTCACTTTGGTGATTTCTTTGATTAAACTCCCGGTAATTTTCGAGCAGTAAATGAGCTTCTTCTTCTTCGTATTAGTAGTACCACCTTTATCACCAAACGCGGAGCTCAATCCAACGGTATGATCTGAGTGGAAATGCGTCAACACGTACGCTTTCACGTCCGGAGATTGGAACTGAAACCCGTCCACGTTGATCCCTTTGAAGTGGTTTATTCGCTTGATGTGTCCGACTTGCGTGGCCATTATTATATAGATTATTATTATTATTCGGCCTTCATCTTTTAACAAAAGACAAGAGAGAGACAGAGACAGAGAGTAAGAGAGTAAGAGAGAGTAAGAGAGAGAGTAAGAGAGTAAGAGAGACTTTAAGTTGTGACGCGAGCGACGACGAGGAAATGTAAAAGAAAACGAGGACGAAAAAACTGAATTCCCTCAGACAAAAATCTCATCACAGAGCAGACTGCTGTTGTGTTGTTCGTATTCGTACGAAAGAGATCACACGCACACGGACGGGATGACGACGACGACGACGACGACGACGACGACGATGAGCGTTTCAGGGGCTCGTCTTTCTCACTTTCGAAGAAGACTTCCAAACTCTTCTTCTTCTCTTTCTCGAAGAATACGAATTTTGCAGAGGAGACGCATTTTCACCAACACCACGAATAACGAACTCGCCTTTTTTGTCGACGAAGAGGAGGAGGAAGAAGAAGATTTAGAAGAAGAAGAAGAAGACGAAGAAGAAGAAGAAGAATCGTGGATAGGAGAGAAAGACGCGTCGAAATCGACCACGATTGAACCGTTCGTCTTAGGCGAAACCAAGGACATTTTAGCCGTGTATAAACCAGCAAACTTGGGTTTCCACTCGGAGTTTTCCGACGGGTTGGTAAAAAAGTTACGAAAGATGAAGGAAAAAGACGAACGTTTTTACGAGTGCGAGAACATCTACCCCGTGCACAGATTGGACAAACCGACGAGTGGAATTGTTCTCTTCGCGACGAAGAAATCTGTCGCGAATAGTTTGTCCCGAGCGTTTGAGAATAAACGGATTGTTAAGTATTACGTAGGCGTCAGCGAGAGGAAACCGAGAAAGAAAATGGGCACCGTCACGGGAGACTTGAAAAAAGCAAGACGAGGGATGTATAAGCTGATGAGAACGATGGAAAATCCGTCCAAGACGACGTTTGTCTCGCGCGGGTTTACCGCGGAGGTGGGAAAGAAGGAGAACAACTTGCGCTTCTTCCTTTTTAAGCCAGAGACTGGAAAGACGCATCAGTTGCGCGTGGTCGCCAAATCTCTCGGTAGTGCACTTCTAGGAGACGAGATGTACGGTACCGCTCGTAAAAGTAATAGTATCGATAGAATGTATCTGCACGCGTGCGCGGTCAGGGTGCCCAAATTAGAAGTCGTAGACGAAGACGAAGGCGGGGGAGGAAAGTACGAAACTGAGCCGTTTCAGATAGTTTGTGCACCCAAAGAGGGTGAATATTGGGGACCTGTTGATGCGTTTCGAGAGTGGTTTGAAGAAGGAATGGATCAAGAGTGCGGACCCTGGTTCGACGATATTAGCTTGTTACGAAGCACGAATGTGGTCGCGTAATTTGAATTTTTGGGGTAGAAGGGACACGAGGGAGGAGAAATTGCTCTTCTGCGGGTAGTTGAATTAGATTAGATAATAGAACAAAGAGCAGAGCAGCGCGTTTAGAAGTACGTGTGTGTAACAATATCTTATGTACGTTTATGATGGTGAAGATAAGAATCTTCATTTTGTTTGTTTTGTTCGTTTCTTTTTCCACGAGGGAAAAGAGGGACGAATTTTTCTCTTTGAAAAGAAAACGACTTTTAACGCGCTTAACCGCCGAAGCCGTACAAGGTCTTGCCTTGTCTCTTCAACGCGTAGACGACATCCATGGCGGTGACCGTCTTTCTTCTGGCGTGTTCGGTGTACGTCACCGCATCACGGATAACGTTTTCCAAGAACACCTTCAAGACACCTCTGGTTTCTTCGTAGATTAAACCAGAGATTCTCTTGACGCCACCACGTCTCGCCAAACGACGGATCGCCGGCTTCGTGATGCCTTGGATGTTGTCTCTCAACACCTTGCGGTGTCTTTTGGCGCCACCTTTACCTAAACCTTTACCACCTTTACCTCTGCCGGACATTGTGAATATGTGTTATATTTGTTTTTAAATGACGATTTGAACGGACGTTTTCGTTTTGTTTTTCGTGTTTTTTTGTGTTTTTTTGTCTGTTTTGTAGGGGTTACTTCTCAGTTTTGCTATAGAGAGTGCATTCGATGCATCAAAACGAGCATTTCAAGGGGTTACTTCTAAAAAAGCTATACGAGATGAAAGCTACATCGAGAGAGTTTTATGGATGAAACTCCCTCTTTTCCTCAAAAGGAAAAGTTGGATGCTCCTCGCCACGTCTTCTGCAACAACACCTCTCCTCGTCGTCGACGTCGCCAGTCGTCGTCGTCGTCGTAACAACACGAAAGCGATGACAACGTCGTCGTCATCATCATTCCAAATGGGTCGCGATACCTTACGCGTCGACTTTGAACTTCACCGAGAGAATCGATTGCGATTGGCGCAGGCGATGGAAGAGAAAATCAACGCGGAGAAGAAGAAGACCAAGAAGGAACGTAACCTCGTCTTGGTGGAATCCGGGAAGCAAACGCAGAGATACGGCACGGACAACGAACCTTTGTTCAGACAAGAGTCGTATTTTCACTGGATGTTTGGCTGTCGCGAGAGCGATTGTTTCGGAGCGCTCGACGTGGAGAAAAAGAAAGCAATATTGTTCGTCCCTCGGTTACCGGACGAGTACGTCGTTTGGATGGGGAAACCGCTCTCGAACGAGGAGTTAGCGTCAAAATATAAAATAGAAGAGGTGCGATATGCGGACGAGTTAGAGGCGTATTTAGAGGAGGAAGGAGTTACGGCGCTCGTGCACGTGTTGAGCGGAACGAATACGGATTCGGGTTTGCCGACGTTGAAAGCGAACGTTCCTTCTTCGTCTAAAGTAGAAATAGACGAATCCATCTTGTTCGAAGAGATTACGCTGTTGCGAACGTTGAAAACAAAAAGAGAACAGGAAGTTTTGGAATACGCTTCGAAAATTTCCTCTCAAGCGCACGTCGCCGCGATTAAAAGTTTACAGCCGGGAACTATGGAGTATCAACTGGAGGCGGCGTTTTTACACCACATTTATAACCAAGGCGGAATGAGATTCAGCAGTTACCCGTCAATCTGCGCGAGTGGAAACAACGCGGCTGTACTTCACTACGGCCACTCCGGCGCGCCGAACGATAAAGAATGTAAATCGGGAGAATTAGTTCTGATGGATATGGGAGGTGAGTACCATTGCATGTGCGCAGATATCACGACGACCGTCCCGGTGAGTGGAAAATTTACCTCCGACCAAAAGATTTTCTACGACGGCGTTTTGCAAGCGCACAAGGACGTTCTGGCAAACATTAAGCCTGGCGCAGTTTGGACTGACTTGCACCTGCTCGCGGAACGAAGTATTTTATCCATGCTCCAAAAGTTAAACGTCCTCAACGAGAGCTCGAGCATGGAAGAAATGCTCGAAAACAGAGTGTGCGCGGTTTTCATGCCGCACGGTTTGGGGCATTTACTCGGCATCGACACGCACGACGTCGGTGGTTACGGTTTACGAAATTCTCGAGATCGAATTTTAAAACCAGGCTTGAAATCCTGTCGAACCGCGAAAGCGCTCGAGGAAAATAACGTCATGACGGTCGAACCCGGGTGCTACTTCGTCGACGCGCTCATAGACGACGTCAACATGAGCGAAAACGTCAAGAAGTGCATAAATTTCGATACCATCGATAAAAAGTTCCGAGGATTTGGCGGGGTACGAATAGAGGATAACTTAGTCGTCACCAAAACCGGATGTAAAAGTTGGACGAACGTTCCGAGAGAAACCGAGGACATCGAAAGAGTCATGAGCGGCGAACTCGTTTGGCCTTAATGAGTAGTTAAGTACTAACGTTGTTGTTGTTGTTGTTGTTGTTGTACAAGTATGGTAGTCTCTAGCGTAGTAAAATTACATTTCTGTTGTTCTCCTTTCAGTGTTTTGCGTCTCTCTCTCTCTCTTCTGTTGTTCTTTGTTTTCTGTTCTCTTCTCTGCTCTAATCTGCGCGTGCATCTATTTCCCCGTCGTCGTTTGGGTCCCCGTCGCCTCTGTCGTCGTCTTGTGCACGACTTCCTTCGCGCCCAACGTCTTCACGACTCGATCTTCCAAAAAGTTCGGCGCCGGCGTCGTCCTCGGCAGGTGCGAAAAGTCGTACAACAGAGAGTCGCACACGTGTTCCTCGTCCTCGCTGTTCTTTCTCGCCGCGTATTCTTCCCACCATTTCTTCAAGTTTTCGTCGTACTCTTCCAGTTTCTTTCGTCTCAACTCGTCGTCGATGACGACTCGTTTCGAGTGCGACTCGTCGCTCTCCGAGACTTCCACGATGTGTTGTTGGGAGTAGATGGCTTTCAAGACGTGGTCGGGGCACTGGACGTCGCGACACGTCGCTGGGTTTTCTCGCGGCATGTTGTTACGAAATCAATAAAAGACGTCGTCGTCAAAGTTGTTGTTGTTGTTGTTGTTGTTGTTGTTTGTGTGTTACGCGCAACGCGTGTCTCGTTGTGACGTAAAACTCTGAAGAAGTTCGCTCTTGGGAAATCTCCAAACGTGATGAACAAAAACGCCTCAGAACAAAGAGAGAGAAAAAGAGAGAACGACCCCCACGGGAAGAAGAGGAGACGCGTGGGGTTGTTTGTGCGACCCACGAACTTTAGCGACGATGAGAACGTTTTTGACTCTTATCCTCGGTGTCGTCGTTTTCTTTGTCTTCTCGACTTCTTCTTCTTCGTCTTCTTCTTTGTCTTCTTTGTCTTCTTCTTCTTCCGATTTTGATGTCGAGAAGAACGTCCTCGGGGACACCGACGAGAATGGAAAACCAATCGTCTCCTTAACAATAACGCCGGCAAAAAGGCACTTGTACGATCAATTCGTAAAGTACGACGACGTTAACGGTAACGTGTACATCTTGGAGGATCTGGAAGTGGACGAGAGGTACGAGTTAAGGGCGAGTTATTCGGCCAAGACGCCCGGGAAAGTTTCGATTGTTTTATTAGAAGGAGGAGAAGGAAAAGGAGAGGAAGAAGAGAGTGATGAAAGTCGTTTACGTCGTCGTAGTCGGAAGTTACTGGACGTGGAGAAAATAGCGTTTAAAGTATCGAATTACGATGAGAGTAATAGTAACGAAGGAGGAACGACTCGTCTGTTCTTCTCCTCTTCTTCTTCCTCCTCCTCCTCTTCCTCTGTCGATACGACGAAAAGAAGAGCGTACGCGAGAGTCTCCGTGGACTCCTCAAACGTCGTCCCTACGAAAGGATACAGACAGTTCCCACAAGAAGGGGTTACGTTTAACTTGACGCTAGAGGAGTGTTTCTTCTTCGGGTTAATACCGATACATTCGATTCCAGCGATTGCGTTGTGCGTCGCGATGGTAGCTTTCGGACTTTTGATCGGGAAACCGTTCGCGGCTTTTTTATGGAGGGAAGATTTTACGCTTTCGTCGTCGACGAACCGGCGGCTCAAGAAAACGTAGTTTACGATATGAAGTGTGTGTGTGTACATTAGTTAAAATAATATTCTTAGTAGTCTTAGTAGTAGTAGTGGTGTAGATAGATATTAGACACACGTACCAAGATGCAAACGCGCTATTAAGCTAGAAAAGCATTATTATTATGCTACTATTACGTTAAAATTTTTCTACAATTACGCCGCCTCGGACGAAGTTTTCATTTGCTCAAACATCTGACCCATTAACTCCATATCCATCGGATTCCTCTCATTCACTCCAACCACTGGTGGTCCGAATTTCTCCACGTCAATCTTTGGTTCGTTTTCACAGACGTACGACCAGTGCTTATTCGCCATCGTCCTCTTCGCTTTCGCGAGCGTCACCGTCAGCGTCTTTGTTTTTAACTTTTCATCCGAGTCGATTTCCCACGTGCTCTCGTCCACGTTCACGTCCGCAAAGAGTCTGTTGTTCTTCGTTCCTTCGCTAAAAACAATCGCATCTCGTATCTTCGCGTCCAAAGTCTTCCGTTTGATCTCGATTTTACACTCCTTCCCTTTCACTTCGAACGACTCCAGCGGAATGTGAATACTAATCTCCGTTTCTGTTTGCGTCCACGAATACTTCTCCGTCGTTCCTCCGCACTCCTCCGGTGATAACGCGCTCATCTCCCCACCTTTGTCTTTGCTCAATCCCATGTTCCCTTGCGCGGCTAATTTTGCCATCTGAATCCTAAACTGTTTCGATTGTTCCTCTTCCTCCAACGAGTGCGTTTGAGAGACGTTTTCCCGTTTCAACAACTCCTCTTCCAATTCTCTCAGAAGCTCTGCTTGTTTCGATTGCTTTTGCTCCATCGCGATGGTTTCCAACTCGTCCGCTATTTTATTAGCGCTACCTTCAGCGCTGCTCTCGTTGTTCTCATTGTTCTCGTCGTCGTTTACGTCGTCTTCTCTTATGATTGCCATCTTTGTTGTGAAGATGATGGTTTCTCGTTGGAAAGAAGAAGAAAAAAGAGATACGCGTGGGAAAAAGCAGCGCGAGAATAAAGAGACGCGATACACGCACACAAAAAGGGAGTTTTGGTAAAGAATGACGACGACGACGAGCAGCAGCATCATCAGCAACAACATTCCTACGACCACCAACAACGCCTTAAATAGGAGGAGGAATGGGAGTGGTAGTAAAAACGCGACTGCGGCGGCGTCTTCATCATCATCGTCGTCGTCGACTTTTATCCTAAAGAGCAGCGAGAGTAAAAGCAATACTAAGAGTAGTAGATGCAGAGGTGGCGTAATAGTATTCGACTCTTCTTTTTTGTCTTCTTCTTTATCGAAGAAGTGTGTGTTTCCTCCTCGTCGTTTACGTCGTCGGAGAGCTTACTCGCGGTTGTTGGCAAAAGTCTCCGCGACAAAGCCACCACAGGGAGGAGGAGGAGGAAACGAAGCTAAGAAAAACAACAAGAACTATCGGTTTACGATTTTATCCTTAGTCGCGCTGGCGTTACTCTTGTGCAACGCGGACCGAGTGATCATGTCCATCGTCGGCTTACCCATGTCTAAAATGAACGGCTGGGACGTTAAAGTTTTGGGTTTAATCCAGTCGTCTTTCTTGTTCGGGTACGCGTTGACGCCGATATTCGGAGGAGTTCTGGCGGATAAAATAGGCGGAGCGCGAGTGTTGTTGGGAGGTTTATTGGTTTGGTCGTTGGCGACGATGGTGACGCCGTTGGCAGCGTCGACGAAATCTATTCCTTTATTGTGCTTGTGTCGCGTTGTGATGGGTTTAGGCGAAGGGGTGGCGTTGCCGTGCATGAACAATGTGGCCTCGCGGTGGGTGCCGAAATTCGAACGGTCGAGAGCGGTGAGTTTTTGTATGGGTGGGTTTCAAAGTGGATCGATGATTGGTTTGTTAGTCGCGCCGTTGTTGATGTCGAGGTTTGGAATAGCTGGTCCTTTTTACGTGTTTGGTGCGATTGGCGTCGCGTGGGCGGCCCTTTGGAACGCGCGCGCGACGAGTTACCCTCGAGCGAACGAAAGGGTCGGCGAGGAGGAGTTGAAATTTATCGAAGACGGCGGGGCGATTGTTGATCATCTTCGGAGCAGTAGCAGTGAAAGCAGCAGTAGTAGTAGTGGGAAAGAAATAGATGATGAAGTAGTAGTAGTAACAGAAGTGGAGAAAAAGACAACACCGTGGAAGATGTTACTGTCGCATCCAGCCACTTGGGCGTGCGTCGTCGCCAATTTTGTCAACAACTTTGGCTTTTTCATTCTGTTGGCGTGGATGCCCAAGTATTTCAACGACGTCGTAAAACTCAATTTAGCGACGAGTTCCTGGTTCTCCGCGTTACCATGGGCTACCATGGCGGTAAGCGGCGTATTTGCGGGCATTTTAGCCGATAGAATGCTTTCCGAGTGGAAAGTCTCCACGGCGACCACTCGCAAGTTCATTCAATCCGTCGGCTTTTTAGGTCCAGCTTTATGTTTGCTCGTCTTAGGTCTGAAAGGTTTCGCAATCACGCCCGGGTTTGCTTTAACGACGTTAACCGTCGCCGTTGGGTGCACGGCATTTTCTCAATCCGGTTTCCTCGTCAACTTTGCGGAGATCGGACCGAAATATGCGAGCACTATTCACGGCGTCGCGAACACGGCCGGGTCTATCGCCGGTATGGTAGGCACATACGTCGTCGGTTGGATTCTTTCGCGTTCGGTGGAGAGCGGGTGGTCGAACGTCATGTACATGACGTCTGCGACGTACGTCGTCGGTGCCCTCGTCTGGCTCGCGTTTATGAGCGGCGAGCAGGTGTTCTTTTGATTTTTTTTTGCAAGGAAAGAATGTGCTCTTTTAAAGTTAAAGAGTGTGTTTGCGCGTGTACTATGTAACGTAATGTAATGATGATGAGAAATCTTATGCGTGTTTATGATGGTGGAAAGAATACTTTCCATTTTTTGTTTGTTTTTGATTGTTTTGAGTTCAGAAACTCGCCCTTAGAAGACAAACTTCTTAAGCGCGTTCGCCTCTGATTCTTCTCGCCAACTGGACATCCTTCGGCATGATGGTGACTCTCTTGGCGTGGATCGCGCACAAGTTGGTGTCTTCGAACAAGCCAACCAA
>ENA-OWPI01000253-OWPI01000253.1-marine-metagenome-genome-assembly--contig:-NODE-253-length-81855-cov-20.259471_pt1 | contig 81855 bp, 77 predicted proteins | sample MGYA00238138_ERZ651775 | MGnify/ENA primary metagenome ERZ651775 (study PRJEB26906, sample SAMN06265043) | marine metagenome | isolation source: Helgoland LTER site | place: Germany:Helgoland, sampling... | reverse complement strand
ATGTATAGCATAGCCATCATCAATATGGGCATGAAGGAATGGCTGGAGTACTAACAAAATTGCTAAGAAAAAAGCTACGCGTGCCGCAAACCATTTTATGATATATACATACATATTCTTATAGTATCAAATTTAAAGATTGTAGTTGTTATTTATTTTCGTAAAGCGCATTAAAATTCGTAAAAATTAAAGTTATTACCTAGAATTTTTGAAAGAATTGCTGCAACAGCAGATACAAAGGCAAGCGAATGCAGATCAACAAAGCAGACAGCTCGCGGCAGCCATGAAAACCCAACAACAAAGATCAAACGCTAATAGCGCCGAGGCTTTACAAGCTATTTTTTTCCTACTACAGGTAGGGTTAACTTTATATTCTTTAGGTGCATTTACACCCGGATCAGGACCATCCTCTGCTTTTATACCACAGCCTGACCCTTGGTTTGACCCCAATTTTGTTGGATTTTGATATCTGTTATTCCATACAGTCTCTTTCCTGACCTGTAAGTCTTTCCCAGTCTCCAGTGGTCACCGTCACTTCATTAATACATTTCTTTAGAGTCTGAAACTCTATGTCATTCGGATTGTTAAAGACATCTTTAGCCTTACCGACTTTATACCTTATTGATGTATACCATTCGTTACCAATTCTCTCGAATTTTATTGGGCTTGGGTGCTTCTCAAATTGTGTTTTCTGTTTCATATCTTTTCTCCTTGTATTAATATTTTTCTTCCTCGTAACTTGCGTTTAAGGAATCCTAGTTTGTTACCTATGAAGGTAAGCATTCTTATTCTCCTTCTAGTCTCGAATACAGATTTTGTATAGTCCCCATTTTTGTAATTGGGTGCTTCCTTACCATATTTAATCCTTCTTGCTCCGTGATACCGACAAGTTTTACACCCATAAGCACCATGATTCTTACATTGTTCTCCATTTTTCTTTATCTGTTTACATTGCATATTTGGGGGTCTTGATGCCTATATTATTCATTAACCATTTACCTATAGAAGAAGTTGGAACATTGGATACTAAATACCAAACGATACTATTAGTTCTTTTTAGGAAATTGAATACTACTAATACCAAAACCCTATATAAAGGGTTGGTATAGTTTCTAGTTTGGGTTGTTATGAACAAACTCAACTCCCTTTGAATCAATACCTTTCTTTAAACAATGGTAAGGACTTCCTGTTAAATCACTAATCAGTCTTCTTGCTTCTGTTGTAATCTTATGGCTTTGATTAACCAACTTCTTCCCATCTGCATCATCACCTTTCAGCAACTCTGCAATTTCTTTATGTAAAGTGTCTAAGTTGATATAGGGAATCATTGGACCATCAACACCACTAGTCTCAAACTTAAACTTGAATAAGAAGTTGTTAATATGGTCTAGCACCTTGAGTTGTAATTTACCTTTTGGATACTTCCGTTTATCAGTACCTTTTGCAGTAGAGGTTATGACTAGAGTCTCATCATCATCTTCTCCAACAAGATCTGTTCTGTATCCATAGTTAATATTATCTTTAGCACCTTTAACTTTCTCTATCTTAATATCATGATTGTTGTGAACTGAAATACGAGTATCTAGAGAAGCATTTAATACCGAGGAACCTCTACTTCCTTTTGCCTTATCCTTCCCTATGTGATGCACATAAATAACGAAAGAATTAAGTGTCTTTGACATATGTTTAAAGTAACCAGTTGCAAGTCCCATATCTTTAGCACCATTTTCGTCCATGCCCTCTATGAGATATTGCAAAGTATCAAAGATTATTACTCCGTCAGAAAACCCTTGTTTCTTACAATCCCCTATAAACTTATTAATGCCTTTCATCCCTCTATCTAAAAAACCAAGACTGGTATCTTCAGGTAACAAAATTACATTAGCTTCTACACCATGATATTTTTCCCAACCCTTAATTCTTAAATTAATACCACTCCAATCTTCAAGAGGGACATATAGAACTGGTTTCATACCTCTAGTCTCATGACCAAAGAAATCCATTCCTCTTGATATACGACAAGCTAAATCAATAGCTACAAAACTCTTCCCATTTCTCTCTTGACCAATAATAGAACCAATGCCTTTATGTCTAAAGAGCCTATCTATATACCAATCTACGGAGGGGAGATTTTCTCTATCTTCACGCCCTAAAAACTTAAACTCAATATCCTCAGCTTCACTAGCAATAACAGTCTCTTCAGCAGTGAATGGATTATCAGAATGATATTTAGAGTATATGTTTTCAACTTCATCAATAACTTCTTTATCAACTCTAGGAGGTATGCATTTTGTATTCCAACCAAGCATGAGTTGAATAACATCCTGTAAAGACATTCCTTTGTTAAACAACATACCACTGATACGGATGCAGTCATTATGACGAGTCCCCTCAACTGAACCTTTCAATAATTCGTTTATAGGTTGTTTAGCTAACTGGTTACCACTTGAGTATTCAGTATTTTCTCTTTTATGGGTATCAGGTATTAAAGGCATACCCTCTAGTGCATGAAAATATGCGTCATTTTCTCTACTTGGTGGGCAAGAGAAGTCATAGAAAAACCTACCTACATCTTTAGCAGACATGTCTAGAATTCCTTTCTCTTTCAGCTCAGATAATATTGGATTGCTATGAACTAGGTTTATAAATCCATCTTCATAATCTTCTGGTTTAATTGTTGATTCAGATTTAATAAAGGCTCTATAACAATACTTCTCATGTCTTGGGTCATGACTAAAGGTGGTGTTAATGTAACCCTGATAACCCTGTAAGGCTTCTACAAGCATAGGTAATACATCAGTTGGACTCTTATCTATATCTAGAACAACGCCATACATTTCCTCTATGTTTTCTTTCTTTCTATAATTGTCTTTTGCCTTTGCATAGAGTGTTCCACTTGCATCTTCTTTTCTTTGGACAACCTGAAGTATTGGCGATAGCAACTCATCTAAACTAGGATACCAAGCCCTTCCTTGTGGTTTCATTCCATCTACCTTTGTTAACTGCATAATGGGTTACTCCTTATTGATTAGGTTTTTAGCTTTCATCATTTCTATTTACCCAATCATCTAAATCAGACTTTCTCCAAACCGAGATTCTTTCCGATATCTTTCTACCTGATGGAAAATCATCTTTATTATGTTTTGATTTATCCCAAACAGTTGATAGACCCATACTCAAATATTTTGCAACTTCATCTGCTCTGTAATAACAATCTTCCATTTGTTTTGTTACTTTAGTTCTAGGCTTTCTCTCTTCCATTGTTAACTCCAAATTGTTTATAAAATTACTTGACCAAACACAATCAGAGAATAAAATTAATTAAGTACTAACTGATATGTATTGGCTATTCTTGTAATGATTTTATCAATGAGAAATAGCTATGTTGGTAGTTAGGAATCTTTATGAATACCAAAAAAATATGATTAAATTTATTACATCAAGTGAAGACTATTTGAATGAATGGTATAACACTAGAGCATGGGGAATACTCTCTTTAAGAAGGTTTAGAGAGTCCATAGATACTAGCATTAATGAGATTCAAGACCATGAAATTATTGAAGCAGTTAGGGTGTATGACTCACTTCGCAACCTCCAAACACCTAATGGTACTACTCCAAAAGATATTCAAACATTACTTAAGTTTAAGAAGTCTATGATAGAAAAAGGTATGCCTGAAAGAATTCCACCAGAACTCCACAGTTTTTTAAATCATGCAGAAGAAGAAATAATAAAGGGTAAAAGTCCTGATGTAGCTTACAAATATAAAGGTGAAGTTTCAGGGGGAAGTGGTCTTGATGAAACTAATCCACCAAAGTATATATTTCAAATAACAGATGGGTTATTAAACTCTGATGGAGCTAGCCTTCACAAAGTTTCAAAGGTAGTGGAAATCAATGAATATCAAGTTACTAAATTAACTGCCCAACAAATGCGAAAACAGTTCAGAGAAAAAGAAATGTGGCGACTACAAGGCTATGTAAATTGGCGTATGGAGAAACAAATAAAGAATAAAACAAATGATATAAAGTGGACTAAAGGGCAGATTAAAAACCTCAAAAGGTATTGGGGTATAGAAGTTAAATAATTATTATTGCTTATCGCACCAATCTTCATAGGCTTGGACAATCTTTCTTCTATCTTCTAAATAATCTTCTTTACCCATATAAACTTTTCTAATATCAGTTGAAGTAAAGGCATGGGTTAATTGTGATTCTATCTTCTCAATCTCAAATTTATTCATCTTGGATACGACTATATTAAAGAGTGTTCTAAATCCATGCACCGTTGTCTTATCACCCGTTAATCTTTGCAAACATAATCTAGCAGTTGCGTCTGATATCGGCTTACCTTTATTACCCTCAAAGATATAGTCTTTACTCTTACCGTTAAGAAAAGTCTTTAAGGCATTCAGTTTTACTATAGCTTGGGTGGGGAGGGGGCATCTAAAGCTCACTCTACCTTTCATATGCAAACTAGGTATATGCAATGTATTAGTCTTGCTATCAAGCCATGACCATTTGGCATTAGCTAGAGACCCAGTTCTTAAGCCAGTTACCATAACAACATATAAGAATGTTTGAATAATTAAACTTGATTTCCTATCTTTATCTAACGCATTAAGGAACTCACCTACTCTATGTTCTGCAAGGTGAGAGAAGTGGTTTGTTTTGGGTGGGGCAATTAAGCTATTACCTTTTAGTTCAAGGGTAGGGTTAGCCCCCTTAAACATTCTTTTCTCTTTCATATGGATAAAGATTTGATTTACTAGGCTCTTAACTTTCATAGCTGAACTAGGTGCTTTGCTATGTACCTTTTCTAATACTGATAATAGGATTTCATCATTTACATCTATTAATGGAAGTTTGCCTAATGAAGCTTTCAGGTACTTCTCATAAAATTCTTTTGTACGCTTAATAGTCTTATCAGATAGGTTAGGGACTACCTTTTTAGTAAGGTAGATGTTGTAAGCTTTATCAAAGGTAAGATCTGTTTGATTGGTGATACTATTTTTGTCTTTCAGTTTAGCAATCATTGGGTCTATGCCTTGTTCCCATAGCTTCTTGTATAAGTCCCTAGATTGTCTAGCTTCTGCTAAAGATACAGTAGGGTAGCTTCCAACACCTCTAGCGTATCCCTTTCCGTCTTTATACAATCTAACTATCCAAGCCTTTCTACCATCTGCATATCTACGGTGGAGTAAATTACCGCCATCACTAAAATCCTTATGAAGCTTCCCCTTTGGACAAGTGGCGTTCTTTACAGTAAGATTATTAAGTAGGTTCTGTTTAGCCATATTGATATACGGTTTCCAGTTTGATATACGTTTCGATATACGGTTATGTGTTAGATTATACTAGACTATGTCAGACTATACAAGACAGAGAAGTAATGTTAACAGGCGTTAGAAAGGGCTTTACTAGATGTTGTTAGACTGTATTAAGTTTGACTTCGGAGTTCACCTCTTCCGCCATATTTAGTTAGAAAAATAATGGCAAAATAAAAGCAAATAGAAGCCCAATAATAAAAATTCCTACCGATAAAAAGTAAACAATAAGAGATACTTTTCTAGATCGTTTACACAGTTCAGCTAAATTTTTATCTGCCGGACAAGGAAGCTTTCTTGCTTGGTATTGAAGTATTCCGGAAAATAGAAGCATCATAAAGGCACCGAGAAATATTGGTATTTTATAGACCGAAAGAATGACTAATTGTGGAAATATTGAAATAAGTGAACTTAGAGCCGCTCCTGCACCAATAGCTACTAAAAGAGAGGGTAGTGCACAACATAGAACTGTACCGCTACTAAAGAATAAAGATAGATAATTTATTAGCTTATTTGACTTCATTAAAGCTGACTGTTTATTTTGGGTCATACCGCTCCCTAATTTCACCCACAGAGTCAGACACAATTTCAATGTTTCTAACATCGTAGCCAGCATCATTAACGATTGTCCTGATATGCTTTTCATCAATAGATTTACCATCCTTTGACTCTATTACAACAAAATATTCTTTTAAATTAACAAAAACATCCTTAACGTTCTCATCTGAGATAAAACTTTTTTCTATGCCTTGAGCACAGAAGGCACAGACCATTCCAAGAATTTCAATTCGTTGCGTTAAAGCATAAGTATTCATACTTAAAAATAAAGTGGCTATTAAAATAATTTTTTTCATCATGTAATTTCCTAAAATGTATACATTAAGTGAAAAGATGGATCTCCATCTAAATTGACTCCTACCTCACCAAATAAGGATTTATTTATAAACCTTAAGGTTGGTGTATATTCAAACTTACTATCTACAGTGCTAGTTTTTCTAGTTTTTAGAAGAAGCCAGGGCTGAGTTTCGTCATAATCTGTTTCATAAAATGAAAATCCTCCTTCAATTTTAGTGGTATCAAAATTCTCATTTCCAACCCTCATAATTTGATGTGAAATCATAGAAAATACTCTTTTAGTTTCGTAATCAAATTGTAAGGTAGGGCTTAAATAAATATAATCATCATCCTTTAAGTTTTCTTTTACATTGACTATTCCAGCACTAGTAAATAGCCATAAATTAGTTTGAGAATTAATTTCGTTTACTCTCATTAACCTCCTTAAGTAAAAAAACTCTCCTGCTTTTAGCTTATAACTATCTCCCTTGTTTTCATTAAAATTTATCCCTAACGAATCTTTGGAGGTAATTGCGTAGCTTGATTCTATGTAGGAATAGTTTTTACTTATTGTTGACATGCTTGTTATGGAACCTTTAAAGCTCATAGGGGCTGCATAGATCATTGTTTTATGGCTCATTAGTAATACAGCTAATAAATAAATACACTTATTCATATTTTATCGTTTGTATAAGACTGAAAGCTCTTTTATTTTATTTGCTTGCTCACTTTGGTCATTTGACTTAAATGTTTCCATGACGCATCTCTCAAGGTGTTTCTCAAGCATAATAATCTCTAATGATTGACATGCTGAGCTCACTGCCTTTAGTTGTGAAATGATGTCCGGGCAATATCGCTGGTCTTCAATCATCCTCTTAATTCCATTTAGCTGCCCTGCGATTTTGTTTATCCTTGGAATATACTTTTCATAGTTTGGGTGTTTTTCATCACATGAATTAGTCATACTTATCTCCTTTTATTTTTAATATACTATATACCCCTATGGAGTATATTAATACTCTTTAGTTCATATTTTTAAAAATATAATTAACTACTTTGAATTTATTCCTAGTTAATTATCTCAGCGTTATAATTACGATTGATTAAGAAGCTATAGGCTCAAATGAAATCGATATATTGGTTTAGAAATGATCTGAGATTGAATGATAACCTCACATTAAATGATGCTATAGAATCATCTGATGAGTTATTATTTATATATATCCAAGATACAAAAAATTCTAAAGAGACTGAATGGAAATTCTCCCGCATGGGACGACATAGAAGGTCTTTTATATCGCAGGGCCTGAGTGCATTAAGTAATAAACTCAGTGAGTATGGACATTCATTAAATTATTACTCAGATGATTCGCTTGATAGATTACTTAAATTAGTCGATAAATTTGAAATAGATAGAATTTATTGTGAGTCTATTGATGCATATGAAGAACTTGTTGAGGAAAAAAAATTAAGGCAGCATAAAATTGATTTACACACGACCTATCAATCAGGTTTGTATTTAACTGACCAGATTCCCTTTAGTTTAGACGAGCTACCTGATGTATTTACTAGCTTCAGAAAACAGATTGAATTAAAAAAAGTTAAACCCAATAAGCCTTTATCCATCAACGAAAGAATAAATCGAATTAAATCAATTATTGATGAAGAATCGATTACTTTTGAGGAAAAAATCAAGACTTACGCCAACAGTTCTTTTCCTATTTCTGAGAATAGGTTTTCCGGTGGAGAAGATAAAGGATTTGCTTACCTTGAGTCTTACTTTAGTTCAAACAAACCCTCAACTTATAAAAAAACACGAAATGAGTTAATGGGTATTGATTTTTCTACCAAATTATCACCATGGCTAGCATGTGGTTATGTTTCGGCAAGGCAAGCTTATGATTTTCTATTGAATTATGAAGAGAACATAAATAAAAATGAGAGTACTTACTGGATATTTTTTGAGTTACTCTGGAGAGAATACTTTAGGCTAATCTTTAAAAAATATGGAAAAAAAATATTTCATAAGCATGGACTTGGGTTTTCTGAAGGAGAAGTTGTTCATTCCCCAGAAAATTTCGAGTTATGGCGGGAAGGTAAAACCAGTAGTAACTTTATAAATGCAGGGATGAAGGAATTAAACGAGACGGGTTTTCTTTCTAACAGAATGCGACAAATTGTAGCGAGTTTTTTGGTTAATGAATTAGCATGCGACTGGAGGGCAGGGGCAGCCTGGTTCGAATCTCAGCTTATTGATTATGATGTTTTTAGCAATCAATGTAACTGGGCGTATATTGCAGGGTACGGAACTGATCCTCGCGGAGGCAGGCATTTCAATATTCATAAACAAAAAGCTACTTATGATCCAAACAACCTATATCAGGAGTTATGGTGTTAGATTAATTATTTTTTGTAAACTGAATTATTTTTGGTAAAAGCATGTGCGCAATGGTTAGGCATGCCAGAATTGGAAATACAACTAAAAACCCATTAGCGTTAAAATCTAAATTTAAAATAATAATAATCAGACTGATAGGCGCTGTGAAGAGAAGCAGCCAAAGTATGTCTGATGAAAAATTGAAATTGTAGTTAATTAGTGCTCTGATTCCATGTAAAAAACAAAAGTAGAACCCAAACCATACTAATGGGTGGAGATAGTATGCCAATGCAATTATGACAATAAGCTCCCCCAATAAGAGAAAATAAATTTTATCTTTTGATTTAGTAAGGTTAAACAGAATATGAATGGTTAAGAAAATTAGATTGATAAAACTTAAGTATTGTAAAAAGCTCAATGAAGAGTTGATATTATTGCTATTAGTAAGTAAATAAAATATTTCATTTACGCTTGATGGATGAAATAAAATAGGCAGAAAAGTCATGGCTAGGCCCCAGCTATATTTTAAATATTTAGATTTATTACCAATGTACAAAAGGTCTGAAAGGCCAAAATGAATAACCGAGATAACCAGCAAAATAAACAGACCCAAGGTAGGTGAAAGAAACCATATCCACAGACCCAACAAAGAAATTAATATATAAATAAAGTAAAGTCTGAAGGCATTTTTTTTGCTTCCGCTGTCCCAAATAATTTTTCCATCTAATGCACCATGACTGACGCCAAGAGTGCTAATTAGAAGAAACGAAATTAAAAGAATAGGGTTTGCTTGTGAGAGCATATCGAAATTTAAATACCCAGATGGGGCTAGGGAAAAAGATAAGGATAATATTACTAAGCCGACAATTATAACGAACAGTTGATGTTTTGATACCTTAGTCATTTCTTCTTCAAAAGTCCCTTGATCATTAGATTTTTAGGCATGCTTAAAATAATATTTATGATATCAAGCCATGATGGCTTGTCTGATAAAAATTTAATAAGTGATTTATGATTTGATTTGCTAAAAAGTTTGATAAATAAGTCAGGGCTTTTGTCCGGGTGGTCTTTAATAACCCTTAAGAAAATTCTATCAAAAAAGTCTAGTAATGGATTTGACTTATATTTAAAAGAAAATAAATTATTTTTCTTTAAAGATTTACCTTTATTCTCTGAAATCCAATTTGCAATTTTTCTCATTGAGTAGCCAGATGACGCCCTTACCATGCCAGCAGCAGTACCAATCTTAATGATCCTTTCGCTTGTTTGTGCCTCTATTAATGCCATAGGGATAATACCCTTTTCACTTCGGAGTATTTTGTAAGAACCATATTTCTTTAAATTTTTTATATGTTTTGTTTGTAGTTTCTTTAAATTAGGATTACTAGAAAATACGGTAGTTTCAACAAGCGCTCTTTTTTTAGTAAAAGGTAACTGGTAAATAAACTCGGTTTCATTTTTATTTTTTGAAAAAGACATTATAGTTGCCTCAGAATTATTAAAATTATCTGAATTAACTTCAATTACATTTCCAATAAATGCTTGTTGAATGTATTCGGATTTAATTTCACTCTTACTTATTTTAGGTCTACTATCAAGTAGATAGTTTGATAAAAAAGTACCCTGTGAGCTTATTACCTGAACTTTTTTTTCTAGCTCATTAACCTTTTGAACTTTAATTCCATAAAGAATTTTTATTTTTCCTTTTACTTGTCTTGTCAGTGACTTAAGGGTTGAGTATCCATCATGATGAACATAGCGATAAGGGCTTATATCTTTTTTTATTTTTTCACCATTGCCCTCAATTAATATTTTATTCCATCGGTATTTTGATTTTAATTTATATTCCTTCTCAATATCAATTAATCCAGGGCCTTCCCAAACACAAAAGGATTGACTGTGATCAATAGATTTTTTTTGCTCTATAACCAGGATCGATAATTTAGGTTTATTTTTAAGTATCTTTGATAAGAACATGAGGCTTGAGAGTCCTGCCCCAATTACGGTGATGTCATATTCTTTTATCATTAAAAATTTGTATCCGGGAGATTACCAAGTGATGCATGTAATTTTCTTTCATGTAATGGTATGTCAAAGTCTTTTGAAAGTTTCAATAATGTTTTAATCGTTAATTTGAGCTTTTCATAATTTTTAAGAAATACTCTTTGCTCGTTAAAAGAAATTTTTTTTTGGATTATTTTATGTCCTATACCTTGGTAAATATTTGATGCCACCATAAATGACCTTTTTATTTTTTTTGGTAGTTGATTTATACCAAAAACACCACTTTCATAATAACTATCAGCTAATTTTATTAGTTTATCTCTAGTGCTATTTATTATCATTAGGTCAGTTTTTGATGGATTTTTAAAATTATTTATTTTAAGGGAGGCGGTTTCATTTTTTGGAAGATATATTCGATCAATTTGAGCATCTTCATTTATGTCACGACATATATTTGTAAGTTGCATTGCAATTCCGAAATCAATAGCGAAGTATCTTAATTTTGCATCATGAATACCTAAAACATCACAAATCATCAAACCAACAACACCCGCGACACGGTAACAATACTTTAATAGCTGGCTAAGATCTTTGGGTTGTTTGAAGTCTAGATCACTTAGTTGTCCCTTAAGGAATTCATCGATAATATCTTGTCTTGGGATGAGGTTGCTATCAATATTCCTAAATTCCTCAAAATTCTTATTACGTTGATTATTGCTCGCAGATGAGATTAATTTAGATAATTCCTCTCTAGTCTTAGTATTTTTATTTGATGTATCTACCAGATCATCCAATCTACGACACAATGCATACACAGCAAATAATTTATTCGCTGTAGGTTTGTCTAAGAACCACGATGCCCAAAAAAATGTTTTACCATGCTTTTGCATGACATTTGCATAATTACTCATGGGTATAGAATATTTTCAACAGCCTTAGCTGAATTGATAACGCCAGGGACTCCTGCACCTGGGTGTGTGCCTGCACCGACATAAAATAAATTTTTATATTTATCATCTTGGTTATGGGTTCGAAACCATGCCGATTGCCTCAAAATGGGTGCTATTGAAAAGCCACTTCCATATGGAGTTCTATAGTTAGATTTAAAATCGTTTGGTGTCATTGAAAAAATATCTCGGGCATTTTCTTTAATGCCTGGCATGATAGTTTTGTCTAGTGCTTCAAGAATTTTATCTGAAAACTGTTCCTTAATTTTATCCCAATTCTGTTTTCCTTTTAAGTTTGGGACGGGCACAAGAGCGTAATAACTATCCTGTCCTTTTGGGGCAAAAGATGAATCAGTACAGGTCGGTCTGTGGAGATAAATAGAGAAATCATCTGCTAGTTTATGGTGATCAAAGATATCTTCGAGGAGCTCTTTATATCTTGGTCCCATCCAGATCGTGTGGTGAGCAACATTACTATACTGTTTAATTGATCCAAAAAATAAGACAAAAAGTCCCATAGAATGTTTAGCAAATTTATTTACGAATGCATTATGAAATGATATTTTTTTTCTTCCAATAAGTTCATTTGAGACTTGGATGGGATCAGCATTGCTTATCACAAGATCAGACTTTTGAGTATGGCCATTTGTAAAATGAATTTCTGAAATTTTATTATTTTTAGTTGATAAGTGCTCAACATCATGTTGATATTTTATTTTTATATCATGACGTAACATAAGCTTTTCTAATTCGTGAACAAGCTTACCTGTCCCACCCATGCAGAAGTAAATACCCCATTTCTGTTCCAGGGAGTGAATGAGGGCATAAATAGAGGAGGTCTGAAATGGGTTGCCTCCAACCAAAAGCGGTTGAATTGAAAAGGCTTGCCTTAAATTGGGATGTTTTAAGTATCTTGATACAAAGGTGTATACAGATTCATATCCTCTCATTTTAATTATTGCAGGTGCATATTTAATCATCGTAAATATTTTGTGAAAGGGGTGGCCAGCTAATTTTTGATAGCCTAATTCAAATATTGCGTTTGCCTCTTTAAGCATTTTTAAATAACCATCAACATCCTCTGGTGAAATTTTCTCAATTTGAGTAAGCATTTCCTCTCGATTAGGACCATAGTCAAATTGTGTTTGGTCATGGAAGTTAAAACGGTACCAAGGGTCAAGCGATCTGAAATCCAAATGATCATCAAGCTTTTCGCCAAATAATTCAAATAATTCATAAAATAAATAAGGTGCTGTAATAACGGTTGGACCCGCATCATGAATATAGTTATTTTTTTTGAATACTTGCGCACGACCACCTAATGCATTCAGCCTCTCAAAAAGAATCACATTGTTACCTTTGGCTCGAAGCCTAAGAGCAGATGCTATACCCCCAAAACCACCTCCAATTACTGCAACCTGACTCATTGTTTAGCCTTATTTAAATTATTCATTCTAAAGTTAATTTCGTTGTATATTGACATTAATACAGGTTCAATGACTTTGGGTACTCTATGAAATTCATCTTTCGCTTCATTTAATAAATTTTTGATCATACCTATTTGATTTTTAAATTCATTATCACTTAAATACTTAGTAAGACTGGGCGGGTCTTGGATAATTTCTATTTTTTTTGATTCCTCGAGATTTTTTAAGATATTTATTAACATCCCATTTGGATGATTTTTATATATATCGGTACATTTATCTTGATCGATTCCAATTAAATTTTCTAAGTCATTTAGCCACTGATAAGAAAGCCCAAGGATATTAGAGGACTTCTGAAGTCCTTCACATTCTCCTGTTGAACATTCCTTACATTCAAACATACCCATCATTGGAAGTGAGATAAAAGGCGCTGTTTTATGCGTCGCCATTTTTATATATTGATCCCATGTCATTTCATAAGGGCTAATACTTATATCCTTCGATTGCCCGAAAATAATTTCTTTGACTGAACAGGAGAGTAACTTCAATAATATAGTTTGGTGCCAGCCTTGATCAATTTCTGTGATTTTTCTGAAAGCCTCAGCAATTAAGTAATCACCCGTACAGATAGCAGCAGATATCCCAAACTCTTTCCATAAGCTTGTTTGTCCTCGTCTCAGATCATCCTGATCACATATATCGTCATGGAGCAGAGATGCACTATGAATTAACTCACAAACGACTGCCCAGTTGATATAGGTTTGAGATGAAATGCCCAATAACCCACCTGTCGCGAGTGCGAGTCTAGCTCTTAACCATTTCCCTTGAGATTCACCATGATGTGACAGCCATGCAGATAAAAATTGATCATCAACTTCAAAGCTTTCTGCAAAATCAATTTTAACTTTATCTAAAAATTCATCCGCCTCAGGGGGCACAAAAAAATCATCCCAATGTTTTTTCATAATAGATTTTTTTAAAATTGGTTTTTATGCTCCAATATCTGATTTTCTTTGAGCGATTAAATAAATCATAATACCAAATGAGGCGATTGATAAGATATCTGCAACCGTATAGCCAACCTGTAAATTTACATAGGATGCGCTTGGATCAAATATTGGAAGAAGGTAAACAATAGGGTAAATTGTCCAAGATCCAATTAGCAACCACCTTGAATTACTCACTAAGCTTTGAACATTTTTTGGTTGTTTCGAAATAGGATTTTTTAATTTTATGATTAAGTTATAGAGAATGAATAAAAAAGGAAACATTGCAAGTGACCAATATATCCATCTCTCATGTAATTGATCAGCATTAACTAACCCTTCACCAGAGTATCCTAAGAGCACCATAATAATTGCTGCAATAGTTAACTTAGTGCCCAAAGAAAAGGTCTCTTCTCTTGTTAATCTTATGACCAAGACAAGTTCAAGTAATAGCAACGGCACGGTGAGAAGCCATCCAACATAACGATAACTTACATTCAACTGCCCACCTGTTTCTGTAATTACCCCATTAATAACTACATAGGCTTCATTAAAGCTCTCAAATATTCTCAAATAATGATAAAGCGCGATCAGGCAAACTAAACCAGCCAGAGTTAAGGCTGTTTTATAAGCAGGTGCAACTTGTGATCTCTGACAAAAAAAGAAGACAGTGCTCGCCCCAAATGTGGCGATTGCAAAAGATAAAGTGTTGTAGAGTAAATTGTAGTCAGCTACTTGCATTACACCCTAAATCATCAAAAAGAATTAAAAAAAACGCGCCATAAATGACGCGTTTTTAATATTACACTACAGATTCAAAAATTACTTAGTTTTTGTACCTGATGTAGCTGCTGCCCAAATTACAACACCGAAGGCAATCTTGTTAACAAAGTCAGCTAAGTTGTATACGATATTTAGAGTACCGGCATCAGCACTGCCTGTGTACCCAAGATAGTAACCGATTGGATAAATAGCCCAACCAACAGTTACGATTAATCTTAACGCATTAAAAGCTTTCTTACTTGCAGCGGTACCTTTGCTTGCGCTAATCTGGCTAGCTTCACCTTTAAATACTTCCCAGATGATATATAACCATGCAACCATACCAATCCAGAAACCAGACCATAGGCTACCACCGTCTCCCATTGCACTTACTTCACCAATGTAGCCAGCTACTAACATAACTACTGAGGCAATTAATAAACGCCAAAATACTGAAATAGAAACGACTGCAATCGCAGCAAGAATTAAATAAAACTCAACAATTTGAAGTGGTACTGTAAGAAGCCAATCTACGTATCTAAATACTGTTGGCGAACTTCCTGTATCAATCCAAACACCACGCATGTAAAAGTAATGAATAGCAGCAATACCTGTAACCATTGCAGCTACTGTAAGTGAAGTCTTCCATTTACCTACAGCTCTATCTCTCTCAACCCAGAAAAAAAATGTTGCAGCAACCATAGCCGCTGAAAGCAGCCAAAAGGTAACTCCAACGTAATCTGATGGATTTAACATATTTAAAACCCTCCTATAAAAACGTTTAAACAAAAATGTCTTAGCATCATCACCCTTAGACTGTTTACGTTTTGATTAAAAAAATGTCTTAAAAAGAGAGCTAATAAATTTTAAAAAAACGAACTTTATTAGCACACCTGATAAAACAATATTAAATTTACCACAATTTTTAAAAAGATTTTTAAAAATAAGCCCTATAGACATATTTTTTTTTTGGGAGTTCCTTTAAAAATTTAAAGTTGGTTTTATTTTAATATCGAATGGGCATTGAACTACTTTATAATAAATTCAAATGAGTAGACTAAGATTAATATTAGGTGACCAATTAAATTTAAACCACTCATGGTTTAAAGAGACGAACTCTTCAGTTACATATGTAATGATGGAGGTAAAGGATGAAACAAACTATGTGCTTCATCATGCTCAAAAAATTATAGCGACATTTGCAGCCATGCGTTTTTTTGCAAATCAACTCAGATCAAAAGACCTTGAGGTTATTTATTTAAAAATTAACGATAAAGAAAACAGACAAAATTTTTATGAGAACATTAAAAGCATTGTTAAAAAAAGAAATTTCAGCCAGCTAGAGTATCAAAATCCAGACGAATATCGGTTAATGACAGAATTGCAAAAACTTCATTCAATCGAAGATATAAAAGCGGTTCCAGTTGACTCGGAACATTTCTTAATCCCAAAGCTCTATGCGAAAGAATTTTTTTCTGAAAAGAAACATTGGCGGATGGAAGAATTCTATAGACACATGAGAAAGAAATTCTCTATTTTAATGGAGGGTGAAAAACCTATTGGAGGAAAGTGGAATTATGATGTAGACAATCGAAAAAGATGGGATGGTTCACCTAGCTCAACTCAAGATTTTAGACCTTCCCATAATCACGAAAAAATTTTTTTAGAAATAAATGACGAGAATATCGAGTACTTTGGGGAGAGCCAAGCAACAGATTTTCGTTGGCCTATCAGTAGGGATGAGTCTATTGAATTACTTGAAAATTTTATTGAAAAAGATCTTCTTTATTTTGGTGATTTTCAGGACGCCCTTCATGATGAAAACTGGAGATTATTCCACTCATTTTTATCTTTCTCACTAAACACTAAAATGCTTAGCCCAATTGAAGTGATTAAAAAGGCTGAAGATGCATACAATAAAAAAGATTTACCCCTGGCATCAACTGAAGGGTTTATAAGACAAATTTTGGGTTGGCGTGAATATATTAGAGGAGTTTATTGGGCAAATATGCCCGGGTATGATCAACATAATTTTTTTGAGCATAAAAATAAGCTTCCTGAATGGTACTGGACAGGAAAAACCGATATGCGATGTCTATCACAAAGCATTTCGCAATCATTAACTAACGCATATGCCCATCATATCCAAAGGCTGATGGTTATTGGTAATTTTAGTTTATTAGCAGGTATTAATCCAAAAGAGGTTCATCAATGGTACCTTGGAATTTATATCGATGCATATGAATGGGTAGAGCTTCCTAATACACTAGGCATGAGTCAGTTTGCCGATGGTGGGATGTTAGCAACGAAGCCTTATGTATCATCTGCATCCTATATTAATAAAATGAGTAATTACTGCGCTAAATGTAAATATAATTTTAAGGAAAAAGTGGGAGAAAATGCTTGTCCATTTAATTCACTTTATTGGAATTTTTTTGATAGACATCAAGATAAGCTTTCAAAAAATCCAAGATTAGGAATTGTAAATAGTCAACTTAAAAAAATGAATCCAACTCAAAAAGAACAAATCAATAAAAAAGCAGAATTTTATTTAAAAAATTTAAATACTCTCTAAAAAACTCTACCCTCATAATCTAATTAAATTTTTTTTAGGTATAATTTTCACTAATGATTACCAAAGAAAATAAAAACAATTTCTTAATAAAATCTCTTATTCATCTAATAGCTTTATTTTTTATTCTTGGTTGCAAGGCTGTTGGGCCAGATTATGAAGGCTCACCTGAAATGGATGTTCCAGATAATTGGAACAACCAGTTAAACAATGAATTTGTTGAAGACAGTGATTATCAGAAACAATGGTGGACACTTTTAGATGATCCAGTTCTTAATGACTTAATAAGTAGGGCGTCTGTCGATAACCTAGATGCAAAAATTGCATTTACAAGAGTTGAAGAGGCTAGAGCAAATTTTAGAATTGTTGATGCCACAAGATTCCCCGAAATTGATGCCGTTGGTGATGCGTCAAGAAAAAGTAGCAGTAAGTCTGCTGCTGGAGATAAAAATACTGATAACTATACTTCGATTGGCCTAGATTTAAGTTGGGAAATTGATCTCTTTGGATATGTAAGGAGATCGATTGAAGCAGCGGATGCGCAATATCAGGCAACCGTTGAAAATTATCGAGATGTAATGGTAATTTTATACGCAGAAATTGCAAAGAATTACATTGCATTACGCACCTCTCAAAAAAGACTTCAGTTTGCACTTGAGAATGTTAAATCACAAAGAGAAACTTTAAAGATTGTTAATGCGCGCTTTAAGGCTGAGCTTGTTTCAGAGATTGATGCGCTTCAGTCAGAGCAAAATTTAGCAGCAGCAGAATCTTATGTGCCACTTTTTCATGCCGATATCGATGAGTTAATGAATAGCCTTGCAGTCCTGTTGGGAAAAAACCCTGGCTCACTTAACGAAGAGCTAAGAGGAAATAAAGGTATTCCACAAGTGTCAGAAAAAACAGTTGTTGAGTTACCAAGGGAAATTTTAAGACAACGACCTGACATTAGAAGAGCAGAAAGAAGATTGGCCCAAGAAACAGCTGAGGTCGGTATTGCAACTGCTGAAGAATATCCTAGATTCAATCTGAACGGTACCTTTGGCTATGATGCAAGAGGCTCTGATAGTCAGTTCAGCTCGAACTCCAGATATTGGTCATTTGGACCAAATTTTAGATGGAATATTTTTGATGCAGGTGCAACACAAGCTGGAATTGAGGTTGCGGATGCTCGACTTGAGGAAGCTCGTGTAAACTATGAAAAGAAAGTTATAACCGCATTTGAGGAAGTTGAAAATGCTCTTAAGTCTTACAAAGAGGAAAAGCAAAGAAATACATCGCTCACGGCATCGGTCAAAGCCGCTAAAAAAGTAAATAAAATTACAGTGGCTAGGTATACCTCAGGCCTTATTGATTTTCAAGAGGTCCAAGATGCAGAAAGAGTTATTTTTTTCCAAGAAGATGAGTTAGCTAAAAGTGATGGAAATTTAGTACAATTTATAATTCAGCTATACAAAGCAATGGGCGGTGGTTGGGATGCCACAGAAATTCCTGTTCAAGACATTAGCGATGAAGATACTTAGGGAATAGCGTATGAAAAAAATAATTTTTTTAATATTCATAATCTTTTTTATTTCATCCTGTGGAAAGGAAGAGCCGGTAAAAGAAACACCGATACCAAAGATTGCTTGGATGGAGGTGAAGCTATCAGGAGTTGAACAAACAAGAAAGCTATCTGGGCAACTTAACCCGAGAGAGGGCGCTTCACTAAGTTTCAATGGTGGTGGCTATGTCACAGATGTAAAAGTTGATTTAGGAAGCAAGGTAAAAAAAGGTCAAGTTTTAGCAAGGCTATCCCAGAGAGATGCTAAAAGTATTTATCTTTCATCACAATCTGATTACGTGAACAAAGAGTCATATTACAATCGTATGAAGGTCGCTCGAGAAAGTAAGGCGGTCTCACAACAGGATGTGGCTGATGCCAAAACAGAATTAGAAATTGCTGCTTCAAATTTAGCAATCAGTAAAAAAGGGCTTGATGATACAGTTCTTAGAGCGCCTTATGACGGCACAATCACCTTTAAAGATGTAGACGAGGCCCAACAAGTTTTTATTGGTGAAACACTTTTTAAAATTGATGGCGGTGAAGGGCTTGAGGTGTCAGTTTTTGTTCCAGAGACGCTAATTAAAAAATTAGTTCAAGATAAAATTTATACGGTCACCTTTCCTGCGGCTAAAGGACTTGAAATGAAGGGGGTGCTTAAAGAAATTGGTACACAAGCAACAAGAGCAAATTCTTTCCCAGTAGTTTTGTATCTTACTGAACAATCTTCAGAGCTCAGAGCTGGCATGACAGCAGAAGTTTTATTTGTTTATTATCAAGACGTAGAGGAAAGTATATTGATACCAAACTCTGCATTAGGGGTAGGCAATCAACAATCAAGCTTTGTTTTTGTTTATGATCCGAATTCGAGCAGACTTAAAAAAGTGATGGTTAAGCCACTGAATATTACAAATAATGATGTTTATGTTCAAGGCAACATAAAATCTGGTGATATTATTGCCGTGGCTGGAGTCCCTTATCTCCGCGACAACCAAGAGGTGATATTACAAGAGCAAGATATAGAAATATTTAACTTTAACTGAGACTGGTCTTTTAATGAATATTTCAGAGTTAGCTTTTAAATATAAGAAAATATTTTTATTTATTGTTGTAAGTCTGATGCTTTATGGCGGCATCAGTTATTTTACCCTGCCTTCCCAAGAAGACCCTTCCATCGTAAGCCGTGAAGCGATTGTTACAACGAATTTTCCTGGAATGTCACCACAAAGAATTGAGCTTCTGATAACCAAAAAATTAGAAGAACAGATTCGAAAGATCCCTGAGATTAAGATGCTCACATCAATTTCTCAAACAGGATCCTCAATCATTCATGTCAAAATAGAGGATAAATACTTCAACTTAGCCGATATTTGGCAAAACTTACGAAACAAAGTTAAGGATGCAGAAAAAGAGCTGCCCAAGGGTTCGTCGACTCCAAACATAAATGATGAATTTGGTGATGTCGCTGTCATCACAATGGCATTAACCTCAGATGGTTTTGGTATGAATGAAATGCACGATATGGCAAAACACATTAGAGACATTCTTTACGGTGTAAAGGGCACAAAAAAAATTGACTTATTTGGCATTCAAGACGAAAGAATTTATTTAAAATTTGAGTCAACAAAGCTTGCAGAGCTAGGTGTTAACCCCAGTCAGATTGCGGCTGCGCTCAGTTCACAAAATATTATTATGCCAGGAGGTCAAGTTGACACTGGAGCAAGGTCGTTTGTCTTGGAGCCAACAGGTGATTTTAAAGATATCGAAGAGTTAGGGGATACATTAATCTCAGTACCCAGGTCGGGTTACAAAACAGACACTGAGGACGTTATATCCTTAAGAGATGTAGCCGTTATTGAACGAGGATATATAGACCCACCAAGTAAAACAGCATATTTTAACGGTAAACCGGCCATTGTTTTTGGTATTTCAATGCTGGAAGGTTATAACCTCTTAGAATTTTCACCCAGAGTTCTAAATGTGATATCAGAAATTCAAGAAACTATGCCTTTTGGATACCATATAGATATCGCCACCTATCAGGCTGATGTTGTTCAAGATACCATTAACGGAGTATCGATTAACGTAATACAGACTCTGGTCATTGTTCTATTTTCGGTTATCATTTTTCTTGGTTTTAGAACAGGCTTTATTGTTGGCTCCATCGTTCCAACCGTCATGTTGATTACACTCGCATTGATGAATTTTTATGATCTTCAGCTCGAGAGGATGAGCCTTGCAACACTCATTATTGCTTTGGGGTTGCTGGTGGATAATGGAATTGTTGTCGCTGAAGATTTTATGAAAAGGTTAGAGAATGGTATCTCCAGAATTGAAGCACTCAAGGGGGTAGGCAAAGAATTAACGATTCCGTTACTGACCTCATCTTTAACAACTATTTTATTTTTTCTTCCACTTATGCTGGCAGAATCAACCGCAGGTGAGTATACAAGGTCACTCTCATTAGTTATTGCAATGGCTTTGTTGACTTCATGGATTGCGGGACTTTGTTTAACCCCCATACTCTGTTATTTCTTTTTAAAAATTGATAAGAAAAAAAGTAAAGAAAAAGAAACATCAGGAATTTTCTATAAATTATCAATAGGCTATGGTTTTCTACTTAAAGGTATTTTAAAGATAAGGTTTATATTTTTAGCGAGCATGTTTGCAGCGTTTGTATTTGCGATTATGTTAAGCAAAGATGTCCCTAAGCGTTTTTTCCCAGATTCAGATAGACCTCAAATATTAGTTTATACGCAACTTCCTGCTGGAACCTCTCAAAGAGAGATGACAAGGCAAATGAAAGGGGTCTTTGAAGCGCTTAATGATAGAGAGTTATTTCCTAATATTGAGTCATTTTCGGGATACGTTGGATTTGGCGGCCCCCGTTTTGTCTTATCACTTGCACCTGAGGATGCGGCAGACAATATGGGCTTTATTATCATTAATATAGAAGATGTTGAAGCCCAAGATAGTTCTATGGAAAATTTAAGAATGACTTTAAATGATAGATTTCCGGGGATGTTTTTTAGAATAAACAAGATGTTTTTGGGGGCAAGTGATTCTAGTGAAATTAAGTTACAAGTAGTCGGCCCCGATTCCAATGTAATTTACGCCAAAGCCCAACAGTTGGTTGATAGATTGCACGAGATTCCAGGTGCCATTGATATCAGAACAGATTGGCAGAACAGAACTTTAAAAATTTTAATTAATGTAGATCAAGTGAGAGCGAGGAGGGCAGGCGTATCTTCCAATGATATTGCCGAATCTCTCAATGCATATTTTGAAGGTTCAGAGGTTACCCAATTTCGTGAGAAAGACAATATTATCCCAATCTTATTTAGAGCGGAAGATGAGGAAAGATTTAATATGGATAGGATGAGGACATTAAATGTCTACTCATCAAGCAAAAATACAAATGTTCCATTGTTTCAGATAGCTGACTTTGAGGGACAAAATCAATTTTCAAGAATTGCACGGCAAGATTTATTCAGAACAGTTTCAGTAGAAGTAAAAAATATGAATTATACGGCTGAGGATTTTAAGGACGAATTAGATCCCATCGTTGAGGAGTTGAGTGGTGACTTACCACCTAATCATTTGATTAGGTACGATGGCGTGATCAGAGAGTCTAAGGAGGCGAAAGACTCACTTTCTGCTAATGTACCGCTAGTGATAGGCCTTATTATCATCCTCCTGGTTGCCCAGTTCAATTCATTTAGGAGGCCTTTGATCATTTTAATTACGATTCCCCTCTCATTCATTGGGGCTGTATTAGGATTACTTGTTTCAGGGGCAAACTTTGGATTTATGGGTACACTTGGGCTTTATAGTTTGGCTGGTATTATTATTAATAATGCGATTATTTTGATTGATAGAATTGATTTCGAAAGAGATGCGGGTAAGAAGTTATATGATGCAATCGTAAGCGCCTGCCAACAGAGGCTGAGGCCAATCATTATTACTACATTAACTACCACACTTGGCTTATTAACATTAATCATTCCTCATGACCCATTGTTTTATGGGCTCGCCAATATCATTGCATATGGACTAGGTGTGGGTACATTCCTTACCTTGGCAGTTGTCCCTGTTTTATATTCATTATTTTTTAATGATAAAAAGCCTAATACAAATTAAAGTTAATGGCCTCACATAAAAAAAGATTAACTAAAGCTGGTGGGAGGTTTGTAAATAACTCTCAAAGATTATTTCTTGTGTATTTAATATGCATACTTGTCGACATGACAATACTCAATGTTTACGCTGAATTTACTCACTCTATTTATGTTGAGTCTTTTTCTATCACTATTTTTATTGCTATGTTCTTACAATTATTAATTGTTTTAACAAAGCAGGCAGAGCATAAACTTTCACAATTTTTTGGCGATAAAAAAGGCTTTTTTTTAAAACTAAAATACTTCTTTGCATTATGGGCGTTATTGTTTTTTTCTAAAGTAATTATGCTTCACGGGGCAAATCTTATTTTTGGGGATAAGATAAATTTTTATGGGTTATTTGATGGTCTATTAGCATTTATAATCTTAATAATATCTTTCTTATTAGGTGAGTATCTCCTAACAAAGATCTACCATGCGTTAGAAACAAAAAATAAGTAAAGATCAATATCTCAGGTTTATTTTTGATTCTTTAAGAGTATTTAGTAGATCACAATAAGAGCCGTTCGTTGGGTAGTCCGAATTCAATTGAGCGTTTTCAATCTCAACAGAAAGCTTACTAAGTAGTTTTGTGTAGATATCATTTACATAATAATCCATGGTAACCCTATCAAACTTAACAACCTCCCAAAGTGAAATCTTCATTTCCTTGATGAAATTGTCTGGATGTGTTTCTTTATCAGACCTTGACTGGTAAATTTTTACATTTAAATCGCCATATAAGATAGTACTTTGCGCCTGATAACTTAAAACTGGGTTAAGGATAATAATTGCATCTGTAACATTATCAGAAGCACACTTTTTAACATTCGAATAGGATGGTAAATTTATGATTGCTTTATCCATCATTGGGGATGGATAATAGACATAACTGTCGTAAGGCATGGATAGGTATTGTTGCTTAGATTGGTTTACAAAGTATTGAAGATTTGCAGCATTCAAAACGTTTGATATTAAAAGAGAAAAAATGAAAAATAAACTTTTTTTTGTGAATGTCGTCATCATTATTTTTGCGATAAATATTAATCTAGTAAGAGCAGATTTTACAGCAAAAGTTCGTAAAATAGTTGATGGCGATACGATACATGTCGTTGATAAATATGGAAATCAATTCAAAATAAGACTGACAGGTATCGACGCTCCTGAAAAAAATCAAGCTTATGGATTGGAATCAAAAAATCAATTAAGTGAAGCGATTAATAATAGGTGGGTTTTTTTAGAATCGAAACCAAATGAAGGTAAGCCATATACAGTCGATCGTTATAAAAGAGTCTTAGCAAAGGTTATTTTGAATGGGGCTGATATTAATTTGTTACAGATTTCAAGTGGATATGCATGGCATTTTAAGAGATATCAAAATCAACAAAGTCCTTCAGATCAAAAGGCATATGATTATGCTGAAAAAAATGCAAAAAAAAATCAACTCGGTCTTTGGGAAGAAAAAAAACCAATAGCCCCCTGGAAATGGCGTAAAATAAGAAAATAAATCTAAGAATCTAACTATTAAAAATGAGGCCCATTTTGAAAAATAATATTTTTGTTACCTTTTTGTTTTTACTTTTCGTTAACCCAGTATATTCTGCTTGTATGGATTTTTATAATCAAGATTTAAAAACTCTGCAGGGAGAAAAGTTTAACTTGTGTGAATATCAAGAGAAACCAATTCTTTTTGTAAATACAGCAAGTAAATGTGGCTTTACCTCCCAGTTTGAGGGACTTGAGAAGCTTTATAAGCAACATAGTAAAGATTTATTGATAGTAGGATTTCCCTCAAACGATTTTAATCAAGAATTCAAAACAGACAAGGAAATTCAAGACTTTTGCAAGTTAACCTATGCTGTAGATTTTCCTATGATGAGTAAATCGAACGTTGTTGGTCCAAATGTAAATCCTGTTTATAGGAATTTAAAAAAAATGACAGGGGAAGCGCCCATGTGGAATTTTTATAAGTTTATTGTGATGCCAAATGCTGAAACAGCTTTTGTTTTTCCAAGTACCGTAGGTCCTGAGTCTTCTGAGATTATGGGACTTCTTGAGCCTTACTTTAAAAATTAATTTTTCATAAATTGTATGATGATGGCTGAAAGCTCTTCAACCGACTTTGAGGTTGAATCTGCGGTTGGGATACCAACCTTTTTCATTAATTCTTCTGCCTGACCAATCTCATGTCTACAGTTTGAGAGAGATGCATAGTTACTGTCCGGTCTTCTTTCACTTCTTAAAGAATGTAATCGTTCAGCCTTAATCGTAAGTCCGAATATTTTATCAAGGTAACCTTCAAGAATAGGTGGAAGCTTTCCTCTTTCGAAATCTTCAGGAATAAGTGGATAGTTTGCAGCTTTAATACCAAACTGCATTGCTAAATAGATACTCGTTGGAGTTTTTCCACTTCTAGAAACACCCACAAGTATAACTTGTGCTTGATTAAGACCGGTGTGAGTCATTCCATCATCATGACCTAAAGCAAAATTTATCGCTTCCATTCGCGAGCCGTATTGATTTGTTTTTATACTGTGAGAAACGCCGGGTGTTGTCAAGGCTGACTCATTAAGCTCAACCCCAAGAGGGTGAATGAAAGAATCAAATAAATCAATGTAATAAGCATCAACAGCTTTTAGCTCATTTCTTAACACTTGATTACCAATTGACATAATAACGATAGGTCTTGACCCAGTCATCATTTTTGCATTGGCAACTCTCTTTTGAGCGTCCTCAACTTTTTCAATTGAGTCTGTAAATGGAATCCTAATTTGATCAAATTCAGTTTCGGGGAAATGTGCTAATAAACCTCCTAGTGAACCAGCCGTAATACCAGTTCCATCTGATATAAAAAAGGCTGTCCTTTTATTTTTGGCCATTTATTTTTTGCTTAAACTTTTCCATGTACTTATTACTGTATCAGGATTTAATGACATCGAATCCATTTTTTGGTCTAGTAGCCATTTTGCAAAATCTGGGTGATCCGAAGGGCCTTGTCCACAGATGCCCACATATTTTTTATTTGTTTTAGCCCCAGAGATTGCTAATTCAATTAACTTCATAACTGCAGGGTCTCTTTCATCAAAACCATCTGCTAAAATACCTGAATCTCTATCAGTCCCCAGTGTCAATTGAGTTAAATCGTTTGATCCGATTGAGAATCCATCAAAGTATTTTAGGAATTCTTTTGCTAAAATAGCGTTGGATGGGACTTCACACATCATAATAAGTCTCAATCCATTTACCCCGCGCTTAAGACCATTTTCCTCGAGTAAATCAATCACAGCTTCAGCTTCTTTTAATGTCCTCACAAAAGGAATCATCAATTCAATATTAGTTAAACCCATTTCATTTCTTGCTTTTATCATAGCTTCACATTCAAGCTTAAAGCAATCTTTAAATTGATCGGATATATATCTTGCAGCACCTCTAAAACCAATCATTGGGTTTTCTTCATCAGGTTCGTAAATATCACCAGCGACTAACTTCTTGTACTCGTTTGATTTAAAGTCTGACATTCTCACAATTACTGGCTTTGGAAAAAATGCTGACGCAATAGTGGCAACTCCCTCAGTCACTTTATTTACATAAAAGTCTTTAGGGGAAGCATATCCTCTAGATTTATAGTCAATTGCATTTTGAATATCTTCAGGCATCGCATCGTAATTCAATATGGCTTTCGGATGAATGCCTATCATATTATTAATTACAAACTCAAGCCTTGCCAAACCTACACCGTCGTTAGGGATTTGTGCGAAGGTAAAAGCCATATCTGGATTCCCCACATTCATCATTAGCTTGATGGGTATTTTTGGTAAATCGCCATCATCTTGAACTTTAATATCAAAATCTAATTTACCTTGATAGACTATGCCCGTTTCTCCCTCAGAGCATGATACTGTTACAGTTTCCTGCTCGGTGAGAAGTTCTGTTGCATTGACACTCCCCACAATTGCAGGAATACCGAGCTCTCTAGCAATTATTGCTGCATGGCATGTCCTGCCACCACGATTTGTAACTAATGCCGAGGCTCTTTTCATAACAGGCTCCCAATTTGGATCAGTCATATCAGCTACAAGAACATCACCCGGTTGGACGGTATGCATTTCTGACGGATCTTTAACAATTTTTACAGGCCCTATACCAATTTTTTGTGTGACCGCTCTCCCAGCAACCAATGCTTTACTTGTTTCTTTTAAAGAATAAGTTTCAGTGGTATTTTGATTCTGCGATTTAACTGTCTCAGGTCTTGCTTGAAGTATGTATAAATTACCATCAAGTCCATTTTTCCCCCACTCGATATCCATTGGGCATCCGTAATGAGATTCAATAATCATGGCGTATTCAGCTAACTCTTTTACGTCACTATCGTTAATACTAAATTGATTTGATAAATCTTCTTCAACATCTACTGTGTTTGTACTAAGCCCCGCTTTTGTGTCTTCACTAAAAACCATTTTTATTTTTTTGGATCCGATAGATTTTCTAACAATGGCATTTTTTTTCAATTTTAGAAGTGATTTATGTACATAAAATTCGTCTGGATTTACCGCTCCCTGAACCACTGTCTCACCAAGCCCATAGGATGAGGTAATAAAAATCACATCCTTAAAACCTGATTCTGTATCAATTGTGAACATAACACCTGATGAACCCATATCACTTCTCACCATCTGTTGTATCCCAGCTGAAATAGCCACTTCAGAATGAATGAAGTTTTTATGGACCCGATATGAAATTGCACGATCGTTATATAAAGAAGCAAATACCTCTTTAATCGCATGTTTGATATTATCTATACCATGAATGTTTAAAAAACTTTCTTGTTGTCCAGCAAATGATGCATCAGGTAAATCTTCTGCTGTTGCTGATGATCGAACTGCAAATGTAGTGCCTTTAGGTGACTTATCTAATAAATTTTCATAGTGACTTTTTATATTTGTCTCTAACTCTTTTGAAAATGGGGTGTCAAGAATCCATTTTCGAATTTTCTTTCCACTTTCAGCAAGCTTTACAACGTCGTTAATATCAAGATCTTTTAATTCTTCTTCAATTTTTGTGCCTAACTGATTTTGACTCAAAAAGTCGTTAAAGGCATCCGCAGTCGTTGCAAAACCTGTTGGAACTCTCACACCTTTTGCCTTAAGTTGAGATATCATTTCACCTAGCGATGCATTTTTGCCGCCTACAACAGCGACATCTTTATTTCTGAGCTTTTCGAAAGAAATTATACTTTGAGTCATGAGTTACCTTTGGAATAATCAATATCTGTAAAGAACGTAATTTTGCCACATTATAGGATTAGTTGTCGACTTAAACGTTTTCTTAAATAAACTTGTTAATTAGATATTAAATTTAATTCTAATTTAACTAAACATTTTATATTTAGTAGAAATATTGTTGTTATTTGATAAATTTTGTTAAAATGTTCAGCCCGGTCTGTTTTTAAAAACTAGGATCGAAATTACATAATACTTATTTAAAAAAATACGGAGAAATTAATGGCTTCATTACTCGAACAACTAAAAACAATGACAACAATTGTTGCAGATACAGGGGAGGTTGATGCAATTAAATCTTTAAAACCTGTAGATGCTACAACGAACCCTTCTTTATTATTGAAGGCAAGTAAGCTGCCACAATGTGAACCCATGATTGAAGAGGCTATTGCATACGCAAAAGCTAAGAGCTCTGATAAAGCCCAACAAATCGAAGATGCTGCAGATAAGTTAGCTGTTCTTGTTGGATTAGAAATATCTAAACATATTCCTGGAAGAATATCTACCGAAGTTGACGCTAGCCTTTCTTTCAATATTGACAAAATGGTCGCTAAGGGTAAAAAAATTATCTCTCTATATGAAGAGGCTGGCTTAACAAAAGATAGGGTTTTAATTAAACTAGCATCAACATGGGAAGGTATTAAGGCCGGTGAAATTCTTGAAAAAGAGGGTATTAACTGTAATTTAACTTTACTATTTAGTTTTGCGCAAGCAAGAGCTTGTGCGGAAGCAGGTGTTTTCCTAATATCTCCATTTGTAGGAAGGATTTTAGATTGGTATAAAGCAAGCACAGGCGAAGAATACACCTCAGAAACTGACCCAGGCGTTGTTTCAGTTAGAAATATATATAGCTGGTATAAGGAACATGGATTCAAAACAGTCGTAATGGGTGCATCATTTAGAAATATTGGTGAAATTACAGCATTATCTGGTTGTGATCGTTTAACAATTGGTCCAGCTCTGATTGAGGAATTAGATGCAACCGAGGGAGATCTTCCACAACATCTAAAAGATAATGGAGCAAGCAAAGAAAAGCCATCCAAACTTGAGGAGGATCAATTTAGATTCGATCATAATGAAGATGCTATGGCCACTGAGAAGCTAGCAGAGGGTATCAGAAACTTTGTTATTGATCAAAATAAATTAGAGGATGCACTAAGTCAAAAACTTTAAGAGATACAACTTCGTTAATTGACAATATTTAACTGAAGTTATATTATCCTCGGTCTACTCGACCTAAATGAGAAAAAAGTTTTACGAGTTTTTTTAGCGTAGATATTTTATTAATAATGTACTTTTAAATATGGGAGATAAAAACCATGGCATTAACACAAATGGCACTAGATTCATTAGATTTTGACGCAACAGTAGCATTAGCAGAAACAGTTGCTCCTCACGTTGATATCTTAGAAATTGGTACACCATGTATCAAACACAACGGTATTAAATTACTTGAAACATTAAAAGCAAAATTTCCAAATAACCTTATCCTTGTTGATCTTAAAACAATGGATGCGGGTGAATATGAAGCTGAGCCTTTTTATAAAGCAGGTGCAGATATCTGTACAGTGCTAGGCGCTTCTGGAATTGCTACAATCAAAGGCGTTATTGCTGCTGCTAAGAAGTATGGTAAAGAATGCCAAGTTGACATGATTAACGTTGACGATAAAGAATCTTTAGCAAAAGAAGCTGTAGCTGCAGGTGCTGATATCATAGGTGTTCATACAGGTCTTGATGCACAAGCTGCTGGTCATACACCATTTGCTGATCTTGCTGCAATTGCTGCTCTAAACACTGGCGCTAAAATTTCTGTTGCTGGTGGTGTTAAAGCTGCTACAGCACAAGAAGTAAAAGACGCAGGTGCTGCGATTATTGTTGCGGGTGCTGCTATTTACGGTGCTGCTGATCCAGCTGCTGCTGCTGCTGAGATTACATCTATTGCTCACTAAATTTTGACAGTAGATTGCTTATATAAAAAACCCGGCTTATTGCCGGGTTTTTTTTGGTATGATTACAACATAATTATTGATTAGGAGTTAACTTTAGTATGGATACACAAAAATTAATTGTTGATAAAATTCAAGCTGTGCTGGATTCGACAGATAAAAATCAGTCTTCGGAGCTAAAAAAACTGATTGATCAAGCAGGTCACATTTTCGTAGCAGGTGCTGGAAGATCAAAATTAGTATCAAGTTTTTTAGCAATGAGGTTAGTCCATTGTGGCTATAATGTGAGCATGGTAGGTGAGATTGTTACGCCAGCATTGAAAGACGGAGATTTATATATTGTTATCTCAGGCTCTGGTGGAACTAAAACGCTTCTTCCTACCCTTGAAACTGCAAAATCTAAGGGAGCAAAGATTGCGGTTGTCTCAATGAAGGCTTCTTCAGCGATGGCCGACTTAGCTGATTTAACGATAAAAATGGGTAATGATGATGTCTTTGCACTTACGAAAGGACTGCCAATGGGAACTTCATTTGAGCTTTCAACATTAGTTTATTTAGAAGCAATAATTGGCGAGATTGTCTTTGATAAAGACCTCACCGAAGAGGGTATGAGAGCTATTCATGCTAACCTAGAGTAACATGGGTATATAGGTTTTTAAAAAAAGACACCTTGGTGTCTTTTTTTATTCTTTAAGATAAGTGAGGTTTGTAAAAAACAATAAATGCTGATTTCAAAGATTCCATATAAAGTTGATACCACGACTTACTATGAACAAATTCGTCATTTAGATTGGCCTGTTTTTTTTGATAGCTGCTATCAGTCAGATAGAGAAAAAAGTCAGTATGCCCGCTATGATATTATTTCCGCTGATCCTTTTGTTAAAATTTACTCAAATTTAAATTCGATAAAAGTATGTGAAAAAAATCAAACCTTTCATTCTAATGATGATGGCTTAGAGATCGTGCAGAACTACATCAACAAGTACTCAAGGCCTTATTCAGAAATTCCATTCATTGGGGGAGCAATTGGATATTGTTCTTACGAGATGGATGAAAAGAAAATTGATAATTGTAATTTACCCAAGATTTCGATGGGAATTTATGACTGGGCACTAATCGTTGATCATTTTCTCCAAGAAGCATATTTGGTAACTACAAATGTTGATGAAGAAACAAAAAAAAATTGGTCCAAGTACATCAAGTTATTAAGTACTTCAACTTCTGATAAAAGCCAAAAATTTATTGTGAAGAGTGAAATAGAAGATAATTCAAACTTTGAGGACTATCGTAATAAATTCAAATTAGTTATGGATTACTTAAAGGAAGGTGATTGTTATCAAATTAATCTCTCAAAACAATATAAAGTTTTAGTTGAGGGAGATAGTTGGCAATTTTATAAGATATTTAGAAATTCAAATAAATCAAGATATATGGCTTATTTAGATTTTACAGATTTTGAAATACTTTCAGGTTCACCCGAAAGATTCATTCAGGTAAGAGGTAATGAAGTGAATACAAGGCCAATAAAGGGAACAATCGGAAGAGATAAAAATCATGATAGAGATAAAAAGAATGCATTAGCTCTAAAAGAATCTGTTAAAGACCAATCAGAAAACTTAATGATCGTTGATCTTTTAAGAAATGATTTAAGTAAAAACTGTGACATTGGCTCAATTAAAGTAAGCGAATTATTTGAATTAGAATCTTACCCAAATGTCCATCATCTGGTAAGCACTATTTCTGGAAATTTAAAAAATGAATCAAACATGTTAAAGCTTTTTTCTGACTCTTTTCCTGGGGGTTCAATTACGGGTGCTCCAAAAATAAGAGCTATGGAGATTATAAGAGAGCTTGAAGATCATAACAGGGAATTATATTGCGGTTCCGTTGTTTATTTTAGCTTTAATCGATCTATGGACAGTAATATTGCAATTAGAAGCTTATTTAGGAAAGGCAATGAATTATATTTTTATTCTGGCGGGGCTTTAACAATTGCATCAAATGATAAAGATGAATTTCAGGAAATTGAGGATAAGGTGAGAATTATTAAAAAAACCATTAATTATTTCAAGGAGTAATGAATATGATAGATATTTCTGATGATTTAAAGGAAAAGCTTAAAACGGATCTCCCTGAGTGGAAGCTATCTACAAATGGGATTAATCGGTGGATTTCGAGAGAAGTTTCTACTGAATTAGGGGGGATAGTGAGTAAGATATGGGATCTTGCAGAAGAAGCCAACCATCACCCTGATATAATTCTTGGATACAAAGGTATATCAGTAGACCTCCTAACGCATGATAAAAATGCGATAACAATTAAGGATATTGATCTTGCCAATAAAATTGAGATATTAATTTTATCTTTGAATTAATTTTTTAAAGGAGCCGTAATTTAATAAAATTGTCGGCAGTATTAGAAGATTAAGGATAGTTGAAGTAAATAAGCCGCCAATAATAATCATTGCCATGGGTCCCTCAATCTCTTTTCCTGGCTGATCCGAGCCAAAGGCAATGGGAGTCAATGCGAGACCTGCAACAAGCGCTGTCATTAAGATTGATGGCAGCCTTTCTTTAGCGCCCCGTATACATGTTTTGGTATCCCAAATACAATTCTCCTCATTAATTAAAAATTGATAATGTGATATAAGCATAATTGTATTTCGTAAGGTAATACCAAATAACGTTACAAATCCAACGAGTGATCCAATTGAAATCCAGCCCCCAGTAAAAGTGGCAGCCAAAACACCGCCTATCAGTGCGAAGGGAAGGTTCAGAACAGTCAAACATAAATTAGAAAATGAACCAAAAGCAATGTAAAGTAAAAGCAAGACAACGCCCCCAGCTAAGAGAGATTGGGTTATGAGTTCATTTCTAGCTTGTCTATTTTCTTGAGCTGATCCTGTAACTTCATAATAGTTACCGTCATTAAGCTTTAATTCTTTTAATTTTGTATTTAGGCTCTTTGTGAACATGTCTATATCGACGTCACCTATATTAGCGGTTACCGTTTGAACTCTCTTACCGTTTTGATGAAGAATTTTTGATCTACCGTTTTTCTGAGTTATGTCAGCTATTTCAGACAGCGGTATTATTTGATTTTGGGCATTCATGATCGGCAACTCTTTTATATCAAGTATGTCATCTCTTGACTCCTTATTAAGGGTCAAAGCAACTGTTGTGGGGATAATTCCATTGTAAATTTTTGTTACAGGATAATTATCATAAGCAGCTCTTATAAACTTTAAAACATCTGCTTTATTTATTCCAAGAGAGCTCATTTTCTCTGATCTAAGTTTAATGAATACCTCAGGTGAGCCTGGAGGTGATTGAAGTGTAATATCTTTTATCCCATTAATAGTATTCAACGTTGAACTAATCAGTGCTGCGTCTTGATCAATTAGATCAAGATTTTCACCGTACAGGTTTATAACTACGGATGCATTATATCCAGAAATAGTTTCTTCAATCCTTTCGGTAAGAAAGGTATTGATTGCAAAGTTAACTCCCACAAACCCAGCATCAAGCTCTTTACTCTCATCTCCATGTAAAATAGATTTTATTTGTTCTAAAATCTCATCTTGCTCTGGGCCACCCAATCCTTCATCCAGCTCAATTTCAAATTCACTATAGTGTGTACCAAATGTATCAGCACCTAAAGGTGATCTTCCTACCCATTGTGCAATCGATTTTATACCTTCAATTTTTTCTAATTTTTTTGTCACGAGATTACCTACCCTGATTGATTCTTCCTCAGAGGTACCAGGGAATGAAGTCATATGCATAATAAAATGTCCCTCGTGAAGAGGGGGGATAAATTGTGTCTTAAGAAAAGGTAAAAAAGATAAACCAATTGCAATTACAAATAAAGACGAAAAAATTATTAACTTAGATTGTTTTTCTATTCCCAGTAAAATAATTTCATATTTATGTTTAAGGAATTTAACTACTGGGGAGTCTTCTGTTTTTATATCTGAATAACCAATCATCAAGTAACACAGAGCAGGGGTGATGGTGAGGGCAACAAATAGAGATGCCGTGATTGAAGAGATATATGCAATTGCTAAAGGCCCAAAGAGCTTTCCAGCAACCCCAGAAAGTGATAATAATGGAAGAAAAACAAGGACAATGATTACTGTTGCAAACACGACAGACTTTCTTACCTCCATTGAAGAGCTAAAGACCACCTGATAGAGCGGCAATGGTTGTTTTTTTTGTTTGTTTTGCCGCATTCTTCGAAATATATTTTCAACGTCAATAATTGCATCGTCAACAACTTCACCTAAAGCAATTGCCAATCCGCTAATGACCATTACGTTTAGACCAATATCAAAATAACTCATTACTGAGATTGCAGATAGGAGTGATAGAGGTATTGCAACGGCTGAAATAAAAGCAGTTTTAAAGTTAAATAGGAAGAGGTAAAGAATAGATATAACAAAAAAAGCACCAATGACAATATCAATTCTCAATCCTTTAATAGATGCATCAATAAAATTTGATGGTTTAAATAAATCTGGAATGAGTTCAATATTTTGATTTTTTAGCAAAGGCTCAATTAATTCAAGAGCAATTTCTAGTTCCTGAGTTAATTTATAAGAATCTGCATTTAATTGACCTTGAACTGATAAATAGACTCCAGGATTTCCATTGATTGAGGCTGCACTAATTGATGGCTCAAAACTTTCCTTTACATTTGCAACATCCCTAATCTTAATGACACTATTATTTACACTTTTGATAGGAGCAATTTCAATTTCTTTTAAAGTCTTTGATTGACCGTCTGTATTTATTATTATTCTCTGGTTGGCATTTTCGATATAACCCCCACCCATAACAAGTGTCGAATTTTCTACAGCATGAAGTATTTCCCCTATTGAAATATTGTATTGATAAAGCTTTTTAGGGATAACTTCTATGTGAATTTGTTTGACTTTACCACCAAACCTATTTACATCAGCGACGCCAGATACAGCCATTAATTGAGGGATTATAAGGGTTTCCGCGACTGTTCTTAGCTCTGTTAGGGTCTTATTGTCTGAGTAAATACCAATACCTAGAACACTTGATGCTGATGAGGTTAGCGGTGCAATTGTTGGAATAATCCCCGTAGGTAAAGATCTTATTAATTTTGAAAGACTTTCAGAAACGGCCTGTCTATTTTTATGAATATCTGTTTTTTCATCAAAGATGACAGTTACTACAGAAAGTCCTGGGATAGACTGCGATCGTGTTTGTTTGATGCCAATTGTTCCTGATATCGCCTGTTCTATTGGTTTAGAAATAACTGTCTCAACCAAACTAGAGGAAAAGCCAGGTGCTTCAGTTTGAATAATGACTTGAGTTGGAGAAAATTCAGGAAATACATTCAAAGGACTCTGCTTTATCTGGTAAATACCATAGGCTATGATAATAAAAGCTAATCCAATTATTACCCCAGGATGACGAATTGAAAAACGAATAACTGATCCCATCTTAAAAACTAATCCTCGTTTTCGTTTTTGATCTGATACTTAAACTCTTCAGAAAGAAGTAATTGTGCACCGTTTGTAACTATCTCATCGTCAATTTTAATTTTATCATCTGGAACAATCCATCCATTTTCAGAACCATTTTCAGCTTCACGCATACCCTGGAGAGAGCGTCTCACAAAATTTCCATTTTCCTTTATTCTTATGAAAGCCCAAGGTTGTCCATTGCTCCATACAACAGAAGAGTTTGGAACAAGAAGGTATTTTTTCTTATCATTAAATTTTGAAATATAGGCAGAAACCCTCTCACCTACAATCAATTTACTGTTATTCGTTAAGTAGAAAAAGTTTTTACCTACAATTGACTGATTAACTATTGGGGAGGGGGATAGGTATTTTGCCTTTATCTCCGATGCGCTTGAGATAGATGGAATTATTACAATATTTTGAGGGGGTAATGCCTCGCGCTCGATTTGAGTTATAGATAAACTGACAAGTTGGTTTTGATTGCTTAGCAGCTTATTTAAGGGATCATTTGTATTTTTAAGGATAGCAACAAAAACTTCACCCCATTGTTGCTGAACTAAACTCATTATATTAACTTTTTCATTTTCATAAATATTAACCTGATTATTTAAATCACTTATCTCAATTTGTTTTTTATTTATAGCAAGATCAGAAACATTTTTATTATCTTCGTTAAGAATTATTAAGGCTTCTAAATGTTTCTTCTCATTTTTAATCTGATTCTTTAACTTTTTAATTGAATAATTTACTTTTGTAAAATTTGCTTTGGCCGAGATAAGTGTTGAAATGTTCTGAACTATCCCATAGTTCAATTTCTTTTGATTAGTTTTTGTTTCTTCCAGCTTCTTGTACTGGATGTTACTGTTTTTTTCAACTGCGCTTGGAAGTTGAATTTGTTTGATACCATCAACTATGGTCGTATAGTCAACAATTATTTCTTCTTCAGATTCCCCTTCATCAGAATGGTTACCTAAAATATCTTTGTTGGCCAGTAAAACAATAACCCAGATTAAAACAATGATAATTATGATTTGTGCAACGATGAAAATTGTTGTTTTATTCTTCATAAGCCATAATTAATTGAGGTTGGAAATAATTGATCCTGTAGGACACCCTCAGCAACAACTCCTAACTCAATTGAAGCATGAGTAGCGCGATGAACTTCTAAGTCAATATCCAGTAAACTAAACATTTCCTTCTCAAGCTGCATTCGGTCAATCTGGCCTTGATGAAATCTATCCTGAAGCTGTTTAACGAGTGAGTCTTTTGATGCAAAAGATTTTTTAACAGCCTCTTCATGTTCTTTGTTTTTTTGAATAGACAAAGTTAGCTCCTCCACTTGATTATTGATCTCGAGCTCAAAATTTATAACCTTACTTGCCTCAAGCTCGCGAAACAATGATGCGCGATCTATATAGGCCTTATTTCTTTCGGGTGTTTTAAGAAGTGTTCGAATGCCAAGCCCCCAAACATTATAACCAAAGTCATAAATATACGCAGGTGTAAATGTCATATCAGGATACTGTTTTGCAATTTCAAGTTTGAGATTTGCTTCGGCTATGGCATAGCGTGCAAGCTTTTGTCTTAAATCAATTCTATTAATTATTGCAGTTGAGTGCATTTTATCTTGGTCAGCATTTTCAAAAAATGTAGCTAGACTTGTGAGTATTTTATCCCTTGTTTTTTTAACATCGATAGCCAATAGGTTAAATTGTTCAAGGGAAAGACCAACAAGAGTCGCTAAATTTTTTGTAATATTGAGTTGCAAATTTTGATGTTTAATTAATTCCTTTTGGATAGAATTAAACTTTATCTTTTCTCTCATATGATCAACATTTGAGACTAGGCCATAATTAAGCCTCTTTTTAATCATATGAACGATGGATTGTTGCAGGCGAATTTTGTTCTTTAGAATTTGGATTAAATCTTGATTTTTAATATATTCCGTCAAACTTGAAATAAGACTGGCCCGCAAATTCCAGTGGATTAATTCTTTATCAAGAAGGGCTGACTGGGTTTCGTTAAATGCAAGCTCATACCTTATTAATCTCTTATTCGCAGTCTCGTAGGTGAACGTATAGTCAAATTTAAAGAAATTTTCACTTGGGTCACCAACGTCTCCTCGTTCGTATTTTGCTCCAACTGATGACAATGGCCGCAAAGAGGCAATTTCTTCATTACTTTTTATATATTCCATCTCTAAGTCAGCAGTTTTTAGTTGGGGGTTAAAGTATTTTTGAGTAATCAAGAGCTCATCAATACCCCAGCTTTTAAAGGGTATATTTACTTCATCAAAGTTATTTTTTTTTAAAAACAGTATGAATTCAGGGTCGTTTAGATTTGTTTGTTTAGTTGCTTGATGAACTTCATTAATATTGAGGGGTTTTTCCTCATACTCAATGAAGCTACATGCATTCAAAAAAAATACTAATATAACGAGTGAAATCTGACTTAATTTTGATGTAATTTCAATTTTCACGTTGATTAATTTAAATTTTTATATTTATGATGTAAGCCATCAATTTTAATGTAATTTTCAGAGAACTTCCAAGATATAATTTAGATTGAATTTTTCAGTCCCTTTTAAGACTAAAGTTGATATAATACGCGCTTGTTATAATACATGTTTACTAAATCAAGCGAGAGTGGCGGAATTGGTAGACGCACTGGTTTTAGGTACCAGCGCCGCAAGGCGTGAGAGTTCGAGTCTCTCCTTTCGCACCAATTTTAGGAATAAATTTAATGGCCGAAGCTTTAGAAAAAATTAGCAATATAGAAAGAAGGGTTAGGGCAACAGTGCCCGTGGGACCTCTTCAAGATCAAATAAATCAACGTTTTAAACAACTAACGAAAACTGCGCGAGTACAGGGCTTTAGACCTGGAAAAGTACCTTTGAGTATAATTAAACGACAGTTTGGACCTGATATTAAAACCGAAGTTTATTCAAAAGCCATTGAAGATAAATTTGGAACTGTTATTGAAGAAAATAAGGTTCAGGTTGCAGGTATGCCAGATATACAACATGAGCCATTAGCAAACATTAATGATGATTTTGAGTTTACAGCTACGTTTGAAATCTTCCCCGAAGTGAAAGATATTGATGTAGGGAAAATTAAAGTGACAGATTATGAAGCAGAAGTTAAGGACTCCGACGTAAAAAAAACAATTGATACAATTGCTGTCCAAAGATGCACTTTTAAATCTGTTAAAAGAGCATCCAAGATGGGAGACAAAGTAAAAATTCAAATGGAATCATTCCTTGATGGTGAAAAGATTGAAGATACAGGCAATGAAAACATAGAGTTCGTTTTAGGAGACCCTAAAAGAGTAAAGGAGATTGACCAAGAAATTGTTGGGCTGAAAGTAAACGAAGAAAAAGATTTTGAGGTTAAGTACCCAAAAGATCATGAACCTTCACAGCTGGCTAATAAATCGGTGAAGTACCATATTAAGATGTTAGAGGTAGGTGAACCATTGATGCCAAAAATTGATGCTGCATTTGCCAAGAGTTTAGGTGTAGATTCAGGGGATATAAAACAGATGAATAAGGAAATTAAGGCTTCATTGGTCGATGAGGTCATTGTACGAAAAAAAGCCTCTCTCAAGAGACAAATATTTGCTGAAATAGTTAAAATTTCTAAAATTGAGCTTCCTAAGTCTCTTGTTACCATGGAAATTAATAGAATGATGCAGACCATGCAACAAAATATTGAAAGACAGGGGGGAAGCGCTAAAGATATTAACTTCCAGCCTGAAATGTTTGAAGCCAGAGCTAGGGAAACGTCTACGTTGAGGCTTGTATTAGCAAACCTAGTTGATAAAAATAAACTTCAGGCAAATGATGAACAAATCAAAGAAAAAGTGAAAAGTTTTGCTGGTAATTATGATGATCCTGAGAAAGCCATTAAATGGTTCTATGAGGATAAGCAGAGGTTAAGTGAGCCAGCTGCCCTTGCAACTGAGGATAATGTAGTTGAGTGGGTATCAACAAAGTGTAAAAAGACCAAAAAAAATATTACAGTTGATGAATTGATGGAGCTTCAACCAAATGGGTAAGACTTTGGATTCGATTAGTAAATTTTCAGCAAATAACCTAGGCTATATTCCTATGGTTGTCGAACAAAGTGGTCGTGGCGAGAGGGCTTATGACATTTATTCAAGGCTTCTTAAAGAAAGGGTAATTTTTTTAGTTGGACCTATCGATGACATTATGGCCAATGTAGTTGTTGCACAGTTATTATTTTTAGAGGCAGAAAATCCAGACAAAGATATTTCCTTGTATATTAATTCACCTGGTGGTTCCGTTACAGCTGGAATGGCAATATACGACACAATACAATTCATCAAACCAGACGTTAGTACGTTATGTATCGGTCAGGCTGCAAGCATGGGGGCATTATTACTAACTTCAGGGGCAAAAGGGAAGAGATTTTGTTTGACTAACTCGAGGGTTATGATTCACCAGCCTCTTGGAGGCTTTCAAGGGCAAGCATCTGATATTGAGATTCACGCAAAAGAAATTTTATACCTCAAATCTAAATTAAACGACATCCTGGCCCACCATACAAAACAGTCAGTTAAGAAAATTGCTGAAGATACAGATAGAGATAATTTCATGAGCTCTGAAGATGCCGTGACTTATGGAATTGTAGACAAAGTTATTAATAGTAGATCTAATTTAAAATAAGATTTAGATATGGCTGAAGACTCTAAAGAAAAAACATTGTTATGTTCATTCTGTGGAAAGAATCAATCAGAGGTTAAAAAATTAATTGCTGGGCCATCAGTCTTTATCTGTGATGAATGTGTCGATCTTTGCAATGATATTATTGTCGAGGAAAATGACATTAATACAGACAGCTCTGAACAAACAAAAAAAGAAAATAAACGCCTAACGCCTAAAGAAATTTTTTCAAAGCTGAGTGAGCATATAATTGGTCAAGATGAAGCAAAAAAAAGCTTGGCTGTTGCGGTCTATAACCACTACAAGAGGTTAAGCTCGATTGAGGAAAATGATAAAGAAGACCCCGTTGTAATTTCAAAAAGTAATGTGCTTTTCATAGGACCCACAGGTTCTGGTAAAACGCTTTTAGCACAAACGCTTGCAGAGCTTCTGGATGTACCTTTTGTCATGGCTGATGCAACAACTCTAACTGAGGCTGGTTATGTTGGTGAAGACGTTGAAAATGTAATGCAAAAACTTCTGCAGAAATGTGATTATGATGTTGAAAGGGCGCAACGAGGGATAATTTATGTCGATGAGGTTGATAAAATATCAAGAAAAAGTGAAAACCCCTCAATCACTAGAGACGTTTCAGGTGAGGGGGTTCAACAAGCCTTACTTAAGCTTATAGAGGGGACAGTAGCTTCAATTCCTCCTCAGGGGGGCAGAAAGCACCCTAATCAAGAATTCGTTCAATTGGATACCACAAACATTCTTTTCATATGTGGAGGTGCCTTTGATGGCCTTGAAAAAATAATTCAGCAGAGAACAGAAAAAAATAGTATTGGTTTTGGCGCGGATGTGCACGGGGAGGCGGAAAATAAAGAGATAGGAAAAATAATTGCCAATGTTGAACCAGAAGATCTCATTAAATATGGTTTAATTCCAGAATTTATTGGACGACTTCCAGTCATTGCCTCTTTGGACTCTCTTGATAAAGAAGCTCTTGTCAAGATACTTACTGATCCAAAGAATGCGCTTACCAAACAGTTTAAGAAATTATTTAATATGGAAGGCGTAGAACTTGAGTTTCGTCCTGATGCCATTGATGAGATTGCCTCACAGGCTATCGAAAGAAAAACAGGAGCCAGAGGGTTAAGGTCAATTATGGAAGAATCGCTTAAAGAAATCATGTTTGAATTACCGGGCGTAAATAGTTTGAAAGCTGTTGTGATAGATAGGGCTACCATTAAAGATAAAACTAAACCTTATTTTGTGTACTCAGAAGATAAGAAAAAAAATAATCAGTTTAAATAATCTTAATTACTTGATTTTAAAAAAATCAACACCATAATTAAATAAATCCAATTTAAAAAGATAGATAAGAAAATATGAATAAATCATACCCGATGCTTCCTTTACGCGATGTTGTTGTATATCCTCACTTAGTCATACCGCTTTTTGTTGGAAGAGATAAATCTATTTCTGCTATTGAAAAAGCAAATAATGGTGACAAAAAAATTCTTCTTGTTGCACAAAAATCGGCCAACCAGGATGAGCCAAAAGCAAAAGATTTATACAAAATTGGTACGTTAGCAACCATCATACAAACACTTAAATTACCAGATGGAACTGTAAAGGTCTTAGTAGAGGGTCTTCAAAGAGTAACTATAAAAAAATTGATAGAGATTGATGACTATTGGACCGCAGAGGCATCTATCGTTAAAATTCGTGAGCCTAAAGATAAAAATACCAAGGCTTTTATGAGGTCTGTTTTTTCTCAATTTGATCAGTATGTAAAACTTAATAAAAAAATTCCACCTGAAATACTATCTTCACTAACATCTATCACTGAGCCTGGAAGATTAGGGGATTCGATTGCAGCAAATCTTTCATTGAAACTTTCTGAAAAACAGAAAATATTAGAGACATTTGAGGTAAAAAAACGCCTCAATTTGTTACTAGAACTAATGGAGGCAGAAATTGATATCCTTCAGGTCGAGAAAAAAATTCGAGGCCGTGTCAAAAAACAAATGGAGAAATCACAAAGAGAATATTATTTGAATGAACAGGTTAAAGCTATTCAGAAAGAATTAGGTGATTCTGATGAGGGAGCAGAGTTTGATGAGCTTCAAGATAAGATCAACAACACTGAAATGTCCACCGATGCTAAAGAAAAATGTGTCTCTGAGCTAAAAAAACTTAAAATGATGTCACCAATGTCTGCTGAAGCATCTGTAGTTAGAACGTATATTGAAACAATAGTGAATTTACCTTGGAGTAAAAGTACAAAAATTAATCATGATTTAAGCAGTGCTGAAATCACATTGGATAATGATCATTATGGTCTGGATAAAGTCAAAGAACGTATTATTGAGTATCTTGCTGTACAGCAAAGAGTTGATAAACTTAAAGCCCCAATTTTATGTCTAGTAGGCCCTCCAGGTGTTGGGAAAACATCTTTAGGTCAAAGTATTGCAAAGGCAATTAATCGTAAATTTATTAGAATGGCACTCGGTGGAGTTCGGGATGAAGCCGAAATAAGGGGTCATCGAAGAACCTACATAGGATCTATGCCTGGAAAAATTCTTCAAAATATGACAAAAGCAGGAGTTACAAATCCTCTTTTTCTTCTCGATGAAGTCGATAAAATGGGACAAGATTTTAGAGGAGACCCATCTTCTGCTCTTCTTGAAGTACTTGACCCAGAACAAAATCATACATTCAATGATCACTATGCTGAAATTGAATATGATTTATCAAATGTAATGTTTGTTGCAACTGCAAATTCAATGAATATACCTGAACCTCTTTTGGATCGTATGGAAATTATTAGGTTGCCAGGTTACACAGAAGCAGAAAAAGCAAATATTGCAAATAAACATCTTCTCCCCAAACAATTAACTGCTCATGGCTTAAAAAAATCGGAAGTTAAGATAACTCCGAAAGCTATCAAGGATATTATTCAATATTATTCAAGAGAAGCAGGAGTCCGTAAACTTGAGCAAGAAATATCGAAGATATGCAGAAAAGTTGTTAAAAAACTGCTAACCAATAAAAAAATTAAAAATATAACCATCAGCAATAAAAATATACAAGAATTCTTAGGCGTTAAAATTTTCGATATTGGTCTTGCAAATAAAAAAAACCAGATCGGTCAAGTAACAGGTTTAGCCTGGACTCAAGTTGGAGGCGAGCTTCTTACTATTGAGACAGTAGTTGTTCCAGGAAAAGGAAAAACAATCATAACTGGTAAGCTGGGTGACGTAATGCAAGAATCAATTCATGCAGCGATGAGTGTTGTTAGAAGTAGGGCAGATATTCTTGGTATAGATAAAGATTTTTATGAAACAAAGGATATACATATTCACTTTCCAGAAGGTGCTACACCAAAAGATGGTCCAAGCGCTGGTATTGGAATAACAACCGCTATAATTTCAAGCTTAACAAATATACCTGTTTTTAATGATGTAGCCATGACTGGAGAAATTACCCTAAGAGGAGAGGTATTGGCTATTGGTGGTTTAAAGGAAAAATTACTAGCAGCTCACAGAGGAAACCTCAAAAAGATTTTGATACCTGAGCAGAACTTAAAGGACTTGGTGGATATTCCTACAGATGTAAAAAATGCGTTGAAGATCATCCCAGTAAGATGGATAGATCAAGTCATCGAATTAGCCCTTACGAAACAACCAAGCAAGAATAAAGCGGGAGCTAAATCAGGACATGGGCCGCAAAAAAAGTTTGTTGAAATGAATAAGCCAACCGCCCATTAGCAAGTCAGCATTTTACTAGCATTGTTACAAACTTTATTGTAAAATTGCCGAGCTCAAATTTGACAATTTGGGTGCTTAGCTCAGTTGGTAGAGCGTCGCCCTTACAAGGCGAATGTCACAGGTTCGAACCCTGTAGCACCCACCAGTTTAGGAGTGGTAGTTCAGTTGGTTAGAATACCGGCCTGTCACGCCGGGGGTCGCGGGTTCGAGTCCCGTCCACTCCGCCAATTATTTCGCAAACTAGATTTAATTAGTTTACGATTGATAAGCAAGAACTAAATAAATGGAAATTAGTCCTAAGAGAAAATTGAAATAATATTATGTTAGATAAAATAAGAAATAACACACAATCAAAATTCGCTAAAGTTGTTCTTGTAATAATTATTATTCCATTTGCTTTATTCGGAATAGATTCATATTTAAGCTCGATAGGAGATGATGTATACGCAGCAAAGGTCAACGGAGAATCGATTTCCATCCAAAGCTATCAAAATGCCCTTAATCGAGTAAAAGATCAATTTCTTAACCAAAGCACACCCCCTGATCCAGCTATCTTTGAAACATCAGAATTTAGAAAAAGTGTCCTAGATGGCATGATAGCGTCAAAGCTAGTGGCTCAAGAAGCTTCAAGAGCTAATTTTGTAATCAGTGACAACCAACTGAGTCAGTATATATTAGGGATGCCAGGCTTTCAAAGGAATGGAAAATTTGATCAAGAGGCCTACGACAATCTAGCAATGAGACAAAATTTAACACCCAAGAAACTTGATGAGCTTATTCGAAAAGACCTTGCAAAGCAGCAAGTTAAGGATAGTTTAAATAAATATGTCTTTGTGACTAAAGAGAAAATTCAAAATCTAGTAAATCTTGCTTATCAAAAAAGAGATATAAGCATGTTAGAACTTAGATTAGATGATTACCTCAAGAAGGTGAAAGTTTCTGATGATGAGATAAAAAAATATTATGAGGCAAACCCTAATAACTTCATCATGCCCGATCAGGTTAAAGTGAAGTTCTTACTTTACTCTGTTGCAGAAATTTTACCGAAAGTAAAAATAACAGACGATGAAGTGAAGCAGTATTTCGAAGAAAATAAGGCGCAATTTGAAGGAGCACAAGAACGACGTGCTAAACATATTTTGTTTTTAACAGATTCAGATATGACTGATGAGGAGCTCTCTGAGGTAAAGAAATTAGCTGAATCGGTAAGACAAAAGGCAATTAAAAATCCTAAAAAATTCGATGATCTCGCCAAAGAATTTTCAAAGGATACTGAGTCTGCAAAAAATGGTGGTGATTTAGGATTCTTTACTAGGGGTATGATGGTTAAGGAATTTGATGAAACAGTTTTTAATATGAAAGTGGGTGATGTGTCACCATTAGTTAAAACGCAATTTGGTTTTCACATCATTAATTTAACTGAAATTAAGGGAGAAGAGGTTACTTTTGATTCAGTCAAAGCACAAATAAAAGGCGAAATATTATATGCAAAAGCTCAACAAATTTATGCCGAAGGTGCCGAAGAATTTGCAAATCTGATATATGAAAAGTCCGATTCATTGCAGCCTGCCGCTGATCGGTTTAATTTAACGATTCAAGAAAGCCAGTGGCTTACATTGGATACAGCAACTAAATTTTTTAACAATGAAGCCTTTGCTCAAGCTGTATTTGATCCAGAAGCAATTGAGTTAAAAACTAATATTAATGCGATTGAGGTTTCACCTAACAATTTAATTTCAGCACAAGTTATTGAGTTTAAGCCAAGCGCACCCAGGTCCTTGGAAGATGCTAAAGAAGAAATTAAAGAGTTTCTCACCAGAACAAACGCACAAAAGCTAATGGTTTCTGATGGCGAAGCTATGATAGAAAAATTAGAATCTAAATCAGAAAAAGTTGAGTGGATTGATGAGTTAGTTATAGACAAAGTTGACCCACAAGGTGTATCCAAACCAATTGTACGAGCAATATTCAGCATGAATCAAGATAATCTTCCAACATTTGAGGGTATTTATGATCCAGCAAATGATGAGTACATTATTGTTAGATTAAATGATGTTATAAGTGATGAGATTACTGATAATCTGTCTAAGGATATCTACCGTGATGAATATGTTTCGGCTTTAAAAAAAGAAATTGATAACGCTTATGTGGACGATTTAAGGTCATTAGCAGATATAGAATACAATCCGCAAGTAATTCAATTTAGGAATTAATCTACTGTTCCAGCTGCGGTAATATTCATCCCCGCATCCACATAAGTTATTTCTCCAGTAACACCTGAAGCCAAATCACTACATAAAAAAGCAGCCACATTCCCTACCTCCTCAGTTGTGATATTTCTTTTTAGCGCCGCATGTTTCTGATTGAAGTCGTACATTTTGTCAAAATTTGCAATACCCGATGCGGCGAGTGTTTTTATTGGCCCAGCAGAAACTGCATTTACTCTGATATTTTTTGCACCTAAACTATGAGCCATATATCTAACATTTGCCTCCAAACTCGCTTTAGCAAGTCCCATGACGTTGTAATTAGGCATGGTTCTTTCAGCACCAAGATAGCTCACAGTAAGCAGGCTAGCATTATCATTCAAGAAGGGGAGCGCTGATTTTGCTAATGCCGTAAAGCTATAAGAGCTTATATCATGAGCAATCTTAAAATTTTCTCTGGTGGTAGCATCAACAAAATCCCCTGTGAGGGCGTCTCTAGGAACAAAGGCAATGGAGTGGATGATAGTATCAAAAGTTTTCCAATGCTCTGAAAGTAGGGGAAAAATTTTATCTATATCCTCGTCTGATGAAACATCACAAGGCAAGACGATACTTGAATCAAAATCACTAGCTAATTTTTCAACACGACCTTTATGTTTTTCCATTTGGTAAGTAAAGGCTAATTCAGCTCCTTGCTCTCTCATACTTTTAGCAATTCCATATGCTATAGATCGATCGCTTAATAAGCCCAGGATAAGGACTCTTTTATTTTTTAGAAACCCCATGAAATTCCTTTCTTAAAATATTATTATTTATTTTTAGGATCAAGCACATCCCTTAAGCCTTCTCCCAGAAGATTATAACCTAATACAGTAATTAGAATAGCTAAGCCCGGAAACAGTGAAAGCCACCATGCAAACTGTATATACTCCTTTCCATCAGTGAGTATATTACCCCAGGAGGCTGTTGGTGCCTGAACACCTAAACCCAGGAAGCTAAGGCCAGACTCTATCAACACAGCACTTGCTATCCCAAGAACAGAGCTTACGATTATCGGTGTAAGGCTATTAGGAAGGAGATGTTTTGTAATGACTTTTCTATTGCTTGTCCCCATCACAATGGAAGCAAGCACGAAATCTCTTTGCCTTAAGCTTAAAAATTCTGCTCTAACTAGCCTGGTAACACCCATCCATGATGTTAGACCAATAACAATCATGATATTCCATATTGAAGGCGTTAAAAATGCAATTACAGCTAAAATTAAGAAGAAAGTAGGTATTGATAACATTATATCGACTAAGCGCATAATAATAGAGTCTACCCAGCCTCCATAAAAGCCCGCAATTGAGCCAAGAACGATTCCAATTAATGTTGCTATACCTACAGCTACAAATCCAACAAAAAGCGAAATTCTGGCTCCATAAAGCATTCTTGAGAGAACATCTCTTCCTAATCCATCTGTACCCATTAAATGTTCAAAAGAAGGTGGCAACAGAATCGAGTTTATATCAATATAATTTGGGTCATAAGGGCTCAGCACAGAAGCAAAAACAGCTATAAACAAAATTATTGTGATTATGATAAAACCAATAAGTGTTAGGGGGTTCCCTTTGAATATGCTCACTTGACTAAACCTTTTCTTATTCTTGGATCAGCCCATGCATAACCAATATCAGCAATTAATGTTCCAATTAACGTGAGAACTGAACCAATAGTCAGTATGCCCATAATTACAGGAAAATCTCTCATTAAGACAGAGTCATAGAAAAGTTTTCCCATTCCAGGGATTGCAAAAATAGATTCAGCTATAACTGAACCGCCAATTAAGCCTGGGATAGAAAGTCCTATGATAGTTATTAAGGGGAGAATGGCATTTTTAAGCGCATGTGTAAAAATAATATTTTTTTCTTTGAGGCCTTTTGATCTAGCTGTTGTAATAAAGTCTTGATGGAGAACATCAAGCATACCATTCCTAACATATAAAGATATTCCAGCTAGACCACTTAACATAGAAATAGAGACGGGCAATATTAAATGTTTCAAAAGATCAAAAAATTGACCAACTTGAGAAAAGCTTTTGTAGTCAAGTGAATGAAGACCTGATATTGGCAGCCATTGGTTCATTACTCCAGTCCAATACATCAAAAGAAGTGCGAGCCAAAATCCAGGAATAGCAAATGCAACAAAAATAAAAAAGGTAATTGATCGGTCAACAATGGAATTTTGTTTAACGGCAGAAATAGTTCCTAGAATAATCGAAATAGAAAAAATTAAAAAAATACCAATCAGGTTAATGAGCAGTGTGATTGGAAGTGATTCTTGAATTAATCCCTTGATTATATTGCCATTTTTATCTTTAGTTTGCCACAAGACGGGTCTTTGATGAGATGCAAATGAATTACCAAAATCTAAACTAACTATTCTTTTTAACCATAATCCATATTGTACGATGACGGGTTTGTCTAAATTATATAGTTCTCTTAATTTCTGCCTTGATTCTTCAGAGGCTTTTGGATTAAAAGACGCCTCGGATGATGTAATATCGCCTGGTGCTAAATGCATAATAAAAAATGAAATGAGGCTGATGCCAATTAGCATCGGAATCATCCACAAAATTCTTTTAATTAAGTACTTAATCATTTATCTGATAACTCGTTTCTTCTTAGGCTTTTAGGGATATACCAATCATAGCTATTATGATAAATACCTGCTGGTGGCGCAGGTGATTTAATACCTTTTATTCTTTTATTAACTGCAGTCAGTCCATAACCCGCATAAAGGTAAACTATAGGTGAATCTTCCAATAGGTACTTTGAGAACTCGTGATAAATTTTTTCTCTTTTATCTAAATCTAACTCTCTCCTTCCTTCCTCTAAAAGCATATCAACCTTTTTATTTTCATAGCCTACAAAATTAAATTGACCTGGTCCTTGTTGTGAAGAGTGCCAAATATTAAATTGATCTGGGTCTAGTGACAAACTCCAACCTAAAACAACAACATCAAAATTTCCTGTTTTAATAAATCGATTCACAAAGCTGGCCCATTCGATAACTCTAATAGTAACTTTAATTCCAATTTCTTTTAGTCTACGTTGAATTAAAACTGCCGTCATTTCTCTTTGTTTATTTTGATTAGTAATAATCTCAAACTCTAGTATTTTTCCATCTTTAGTTAAGTAATTTTCTGATGACATTTCATATCCAGCTTCCTTGAGCAAATCAAGCGCCTTTTCAGGGTCATAAGCGTATGGCTTAAGAGAAGGATTGTTCCATCTAGTTCCAGGTTTGTAGGGGCTAGATATTGGTTCTCCAAGCCCTAATAAAACACCTTTGATTACCTCTTGTTTATTTATCGCGTAGTTAATTGCCTGCCTAATTTTTTTGTTATTAAAAGGCTTTCTTTTTAGATTAAAACCTAAGTATGTGTAACCATTCCCCATTTCCTTATAAAGACTTGTTTTATTTTTAAGCTTTGGTTTGGCTGGAAAAACTCTCTTAAATTGAATTGGATTGATATTCATTAAATCAATATTACCGGCCGAAAGCTCTAAAAACTGTGAGGAGGTGTCTGGGATAATCCTAGAAGTTAATTTATTAATAAATGGAACTCCAAGAATACCATTTTTATTTTTAATAAGATTTACTTGTTGCCCGCTAACCCAATCTCCTAACTTATAATAATTAGATCCAGTTGGATTTCTTGAAAAGAAAGTACTATTAATATCTTCATCTTTTAAAATATGTTTTGGAAGAATTTCCAGGGAAGCCCAAGTATCTAAAGCAGGGGCATAATTATCTTCGTAGGTAACAATAAAAGTGTGTTCATCTGGAATTTCAACTTCACTTACAATTGTGTAGTCAGACCCATAAGGTGTTCTTGTTTTAGGATCAGTTATTAATTTCCAAGTAAAATAAACGTCGGAGCTTGTCAACGGCATTCCGTCTTCCCACTTCAGACCTTTTTTTATGTTAAAGGTAATGGTTTTCTGATCATCTGATATTTCCCAACTTTCAGCTATATCATCAGTAAAATTCAGGTTTTCATCGTACCTAATAAGGGAATTAAAAATTTTACTAGCGATAGCACTTGAAGCACCATCCCCCGCTATCATTGAGATAAGATTGCTGGGTTCGGCAGACATTGCATTAATGAGAGTTCCCCCAGCAGATATTTTATTATCATTATAATCAATAACTTCTGAATTATTATTAGAGCAACTTATTAAGAAAATAAGTGAAAATAATAATGTGTAAAATTGTTTCAAGGTCGCTCTCTTAATAATTTATTGGGGAATATCTATTGTTGTTCCTATGATTATGATATGAGAATCAAGTTCATTAAACTCTTTTAAATCTTCTATTGAGACTTTATATTTTCTTGCAATACCACCAAGGGTGTCTCCTTTAGATACATGGTGTGTGCCAACCGATGTGTAATTATAATCACCCGTGCCTTTGAGAGTGTATTTGCTTTTTAATGCATTGCTTTTTGGGATTAATACCGTGCTGTTTTTTCTAAACGTTACCCTACCATTTAGACTGTTAATTCTCTTGAATGTACTAAGGTTAATATCAAATCTTTTTGCTACTTTCATGATCGATTCTTTTCTTTTGGGTTTGTATAAAACCCAATTTGATAAGGGTTCATTATGCTCAGCAAGATTTTTATTGTAAGTCTCAATTTTATATTTAGGCAATAAAATGATGGTGGGCTCCTGTTCTTTTGGAATAAGGGGTCTCTTATGATGGGCATTTAATAATTCAAATTCCTCAGATGATATGTCAGCTAATTTTAAAATAAGATCTATATCCATTTGCTCTGTTAATGTAACTTCCCCAAAATATGGAGCATTTGGTATGTAAGGCACATCTACATTAAATTTTGATGGGTTTTGTATAATATGTTTCATAGCAATTAATTTTGAAACATATTCATCTGTTTCTCTTGGCAAGCTGATTGTATAGTAGTCGGTAGGTCTTTTTCGTCTTTTATTTTTCTTGATTTCTCTTGCAACTTTTCCTTCACCTGCATTATAACCAGCGAGTGCAAGTTCCCATGTGCCAAATTGTTTATATAGTTTTTCGAGGTAATTAAGGGATGCATTTGTTGATAAAATGACGTTACTTCTTTCATCTTTCCACCAGTTTTGTTTAAGACCATAGTTTTTTCCAGTTGACGGAATAAATTGCCAAAGACCCACAGCTTTCATGTTTGATCTTGCAATTGGGTTATAAGCACTCTCAATTATTGGCAGTAATGCTATCTCCATTGGCATATTTCTTTTTTTTACTTCCTGAACAACGTAGTAAATATATCTCTTAGTCCTTTCGAACATTCGGTAAGTGTATACAGGGTGTTCGCTGTACCAACGCTCATATTTTTTAACTACCTTCTTTGCCCATTTCTTTTTTGGGTCAGGAATTCCATAGCCCTTGTTTACTACCTTCCAAATATTTTCTGGCTTTTCTTGAATCAGTATTTCTCTTGGGGAGGTTCTAGCTTTGCCGGTACTTTGAGTAATTTCGTTACCTTCAACTTCATCAACATATTCAAAAATTTGTTGTTGTGCATTTACACAGTGGCAATGATCATCAGATGTTTCTGCTTTAAGATTAATTGAGCTACTAAGAAAAATTCCAAAAACAATGAAATGAATATATTTTGTAAACCAACTCATTTTTAAAAATTATCCTTTCTTTGTCTAAGTTCTTTAAATTGCGTTACATCCTTTGATCGAAGGAATGGGTTTGTTTTAAGCTCTTCCCCTAACGTTGAGGGTAAAGTTATATCCTTGCCAATCAAGTTCCTTTTTCTATCGATGAGGTATTGATTATCTTTATCCTGAGTAAGAGCAAATTCAATATTTTTTTTGGTGTATTCATGCGCACAATATACTTTAATTGATGTAGGAAGTTTAGATAATGTCTTCAAGGACGAATGCATTTGTGAATAACTTCCTTCAAATAATTTTCCACAGCCACATCCAAACAATGTATCTCCACAAAATAAATGATCTTGATCTGCAAAAACAACATGATCAAGTGTGTGCCCTGGTGTTGCAATCACTCTAAATTCTATATTAAGCTCATTAATCTTTAGAAGCTCATCATTATTAACAATCGTATAAATAAAATTAAAATTATTCTTTGGACCATAAATTTTTATATTTGGGTAATGGCTAAGTAAATCTTCTATGCCGCCTATATGATCTGCGTGTTTGTGTGTAATTAAGATGCTTTTTAGATTGAGATTTTTCTCTTTAAGGAAATTTAAAACAGGTATTGCGTCCCCAGGATCGACAACAACAACATCTTTATTCTTCTTTATCATCCATATGTAGTTGTCTGTAAAGGATTTTATTGGTTTTATAGATAAATTAGAATTTTTTGGTAAACTGAATCGCATATATAGTTAAAATTTTACTATAGATTTATGGAATATTTTAAAAATGAATTGGTTTGAAAGTGAATCAGGAAAAAGTCTTGTCGATTTTGAGCAAAAAGTAGTTCAGAGCTATCTTGATCAAAAGTTTGGTTATTACGCTTTGCAGTTGGGTGAACATCAGCAAAATTTAATTAGAAACGCAAAGGTAAAGCATCATATTCTATCAAGAGGCAAAGAAAAAAATATTGATTTAGATGCTGAGTGGTTACCTTTTAATTTTGATTCAATCGATTTGATTTTATGTTTTCATTTATTTGAAAAGGCGAGTAACCCTCAAAAATTAATGGATGAATTGTTTAGGGTGACAGTTTCAGGTGGTTATGTAATTATTTGTGGTTTCAATCTTTTAAGCTTTGCTGGTTTGAGAAAAACAGTAAAATTTGATAATTACTTTCCTTGGAATGGAAGTTTTTTAAGTATCACTAAAATTCAGAATTTATTAAAACAATCTGGGTTTACATTAAGGGAATCAAAGCTAGAGCATTTTCAACCTTTATTTTTTGATAATAAATCTAATATCAATCAAAAATTAGAAAAAATTGGAAATAGGTGGTTTCCTCTTTTTGGAAATATTTATTTTTTAGTTGCTGAGAAGGTAACTGTCTCTAAAATTCCAAAAAAACAGAAATGGAATAAAATTAAACAAAGGAAAGTGGTTGTAACTAAATCATATGATTAAAATATATACTGATGGAGCATGTAAAGGTAATCCTGGGGTAGGCGGGTGGGGTGCGCTCATTCTTCAGGATGATAAAAACATAGAGTTATTTGGTGGAGAAAATGAGACAACAAATAACCGGATGGAATTAATGGCCGTCATAATGGCGCTCAAGGAGATGTCACCCTCAGAAGAATTGACTATATATACAGACTCTACATATGTTCAAAAGGGCATAAGTGAATGGATTAAAAACTGGAAGCTTAATAACTGGCGCTCTAGCAACAAGAAGCCAGTTAAAAATAAGGATTTATGGATGCAATTAGATGAGGCATCGTATGCAAGAAAAATAAATTGGCAATGGGTCAAGGGACACGCAGGCAATGAGGGAAATGAGAAGGCTGATGAGTTAGCTAATAAAGGGGTCATCTCAATGATGGATAAATTATGAGACAAGTTTTTTTAGATACAGAAACAACAGGCCTCGACCCCAACCAAGGCCACAGAATAATTGAAATTGCTGCTGTTGAAATTAATAATCGTCAATTATCTGAAAATCAATTTCATATGTATGTTAATCCAGAGAGAGATATCGATGCAGCTGCCCAAGAAGTTCATGGCATTACTTTAGAATTTTTAAAAGACAAAAGTTTTTTTAAAGATATAGCAGAAGATTTTCTTAGCTTTATCCGAGGAAGTGAGCTTATTATCCATAATGCTCCATTCGATATTGGTTTTCTTAATATGGAGTTAGGGCGAATGGGGCTTTCAAATGTTGAGGATCATATTGAAAAAGTGACTGATTCATTAGTAATGGCAAGAGAGTTAAGGCCTGGACAAAGAAACAACTTGGATGCCTTATGCAGAGCATATAAAGTAGATAACTCAAAGAGGAGTCAGCATGGCGCACTCTTAGATGCCCAATTATTAAGTGAAGTTTATTTGAACATGACAAGGGGGCAAGAGGATATTGCGATTAATTTTTCTCAAGATGAGAAGAAATTAAATTTAGGTAAAGTTAATCAGAATCAATTAAAAGTTGTTCATGCAAATGAGGAAGATATATCCTCTCATGAGGCCTACTTAGAAAAGATACAAACTAAATCATCATGGTAGCTAGGATAAGTATTAGGCTTTAACTTTCTAGTGCATCTGCCCAGTTATTGGGTGTCTCATAGAGCCTTACTTTAATCGGCCTTATGGAATCTCCAAACTCAGCATTAAATGCGCTAGAGAGCAGTTCAAGGGCCGTAACTGCCATATTTTCTGCTGTCGGGACCCTTTCAAGGATTACAGTTTTATGATTTTTAAGTGAATTTAGGAAATCAATTACTTCAAGATCTTTTTCAAAAGCAATAAATGCATGGTCCCATTCGTCAACAATTACTTTTTTAATTAGGTTTTTTGCATCCTTAAAATCCATTACCATTCCAAAATCTGATTCAGAAGTTTCTTCTACAATCTCTCCTTTAACAGTGACCTCAATGGCATATCGATGCCCATGGAGATTCTTACATACACTCTTATGATTTGGAATTCTGTGACCTGCATCAAATTCCATTCTTGTCGTGATTTCCATTATTTGTTCTTATCAATAGCTTGAATTCGAATAGATGCAGGTGGGTGGGAATGATAGAACGCTGAATATAATGGATCTGGCGTTAATGTAGAGGCATTATCACGATACAATTTAATCAAAGATTGTTTTAAATCAGAAGGTTTGGCAAATTCACATGCATATTCATCCGCCTCAAACTCATACTTCCTTTGAAGCCAACTTATTAGGGGGGCGACAAAAAACATGACAAACGGCAATAGAACTAAAGTAAATAGAATTAGAAAGTTGGCATCACTTAAGGACTCAACACCAAGCCCGACATAAAATGCTTGAGTATCTTTTAGACCACTAAAAAAATATAGACTCAAAAAGATTAAAGAAATCTGTATTAACAGCAATTTTTTAACATGATTTCTTTTAAAGTGACCTAGCTCATGAGCTATAACCGCTTCTATTTCTTTAGTGTTTAATTTTTCAAGAAGGGTGTCAAAAAATATAATTCTTTTTGTTTTGCCAAATCCACCAAAAAAAGCATTACCATGGGTACTCCTTAAGGAACCGTTCATCTCAAATAAACCACTAGATTCAAAACCACATTTTTTTAAAAGCTTTTCGATATTTTTCTTTAAATTATTATCCTTAAGGGGTGTATATTTATTAAAGAGTTGTTTAAGAACAGGGGCCAACGCAACTCCTGCAATAGAAAAAACACTTAAGAAAACCCAAAGCCACAACCACCATTGTTTCCCTAGTTCTGAGAGAATCCAAAGCGCTGCTGAGGAAGTAATAAAGATAAGAGGGATCATTACAACAAAAATAGATTTCAATTGGTCAGTAAAAAATAATTTTGGTGTTATTTTATTAAAACCATACTTTCCTTCAATTACGAATGTTTGATATAAAGAAGAAGGTATGTTTATGAGATGAAGTGCAACAAAAATAATAGTAATGATTAGAGCACCATTAAATATTTGATTTTCAAAATATTGACCAACCGTGTTACTTATAAAATTTATACCACCACCTAAAGTTATAAAATATAAAATTATTGCGCCAAAAATAAGCTCAATTGAGTTAAAACTAATTTTTGTTACCGTGTAGTCGGCTGCTTTTTTATGATCAGCTAATTTAATAATTTTATTGAACGCAGCTGGTACCCTTTTCTTATTTTTAACAACGAAATTTTTTTGCCTTTGTCCTAAAAAAAGTTCAACAGCTGTTGTAAAGATTAATAAAAAAATAAAAGCAAATTGATAGCTTTCAGCCATAACTTATACTCTATAATAGTAAAAATAGTATTGTGCAGTAAAATTAAGCTAAAAGTAAGAAAGAAATACTAATTCTAAGTATTACATTAAAATTTTAATGGAAATCATGATGAGCAAAAATCATAATAATTTAATTTGGATTGATATGGAAATGAGTGGCCTAAACTCACAGACAGATAAAATCCTTGAGATTGCAATTATTATTACAGATCCTTTTTTAACTATCCTTGAAGAGGGTCCGGTTCTTGTATTAAAGCAAGCAGATGATGTGCTAGCAAAAATGGATGCTTGGAATCAGTCGACTCATGGAAAATCTGGGTTAATTGAAAAAGTTAAAAATTCATCTATTAATGAAGAGGCTGCTACTCATCAATTAATTGAGTTTATTTCTAAGTTTGTAGGAAAAAATAGATCACCAATGTGTGGAAATTCAATTTGCCAAGACAGAAGATTTCTAGCAAATTATATGCCTGATCTTGAATCTTATTTTCATTATAGGAATTTAGATGTGAGTGTTTTTAAGGAGCTAGCTAAGCGATGGAAGCCAGAACTAATTGATGGGTTTAAAAAGGGTGGTAAGCATGAAGCTTTGGCGGATATAAGAGAATCTATTGAGGAATTAAAATACTACAGAGAGCATTTCATAAAAATATAGTCTTATGTTTACTTTTTCAAATTTTATATATGTTGGCTTAGGTGCTGCGATTGGAGCCTGGCTTAGGTGGGTATTAACTTATTATTTTTCGACAGTAGATCCAACCTTACCGCATGGAACACTTGCAGTAAATTTAATTGGCGGTCTGATAATCGGTGTATCTTTCGCTGCAATACAAAGCTCCACAATCGAGGTTTCAGAAGAAGTAAAATTAATTTTAAATGTTGGATTTTTAGGCGCACTTACTACATTTTCAGCTTATTCCATAGAACTACTCAACTTTTTTCTTAAAGGTGAAATAGCCTTAGGAATTTTTTATGCTCTTCTTAATGTAATAGGAGCATTGCTTTTTTGCTTTGTTGGTTGGTATTTATTTAACCTTTTTTTAAGGTAGCCTTACTTTTTCTAGGCTTTGAAGTAGCTTTTGGTTTTGCCACTTTTGTTTGTTTAGTTTCAACCATTACCAATGCTTTTGTTTCTTTCTTATCCGATTTTTGTTTTTGCCAATCAGCTGTCTTTTTAGGAGAAGCTTTTTTAGGCTTTTCTTTTTGTGGTTCAGCAACTGGTTTACTTGATGTTTCTACTAGCTTAAGGCCCACACTATTTAAATCAACCTTTGGTAATTTTTCAGCTTTTTTCTTGGGTTTAGCTGCAGCAGGTTTGTCTGCTAAAACAGGTTTTTCTGAAATCTTACTATCCTTTGGTGAAATTTCCTTTGATGATTTTTCTGAAATTTTGTTATCAGATTTAGTAGTTAAATTATTTGGCATAACATCTTTAGAAGATTTATCTTTATAGTTAGATTTTCTATTCCGATTATTCCTTCTATTTCGATTATTTCTTTGACGATTATCTTGCCTTAAATCTTTAGTATTTTCCTCGTCAGAAATATTTTCTGTTGAAATTTCTTTATCTATATTTTTAATTTCTTCACTTTCGTTATTTGGAGCAATAAGATCTTTTATAAAACCAAAAATTGATTTGTTCTTTTTGCCCGATTGATTTGGCACTATTTGTTTTACTACAGGTTCTAATTTTTCTTGTTTAGTCGTAGACTTACTGTTGTCTTCAATCTCTTCTTCGAGAGGTTGTTCTACAATTTTGTAACTCGCTTTTCCAACATTTTGAGCCGAGCGCTCAATGTGAAATTTTGGAATTTCAAAATATCTATTGGGTATAACTACAATCTCACACTCTGATTTAGTTTCTATCTCTTTAATATCACTTCTCTTTTCATTTAGAAGAAGGGTGGCTACTTCGATTGGTAATTGAATTGATACACTTTGTAATTTTTCTTTATTACATTCCTGCTCAATTGTTCGTAACATTGATATTGCAGTTGATTGAATGTCTCTTACACGTCCTGTTCCCTCACATCTAGGGCATACTCCACTTATAGATTCTCCAAGACTTGGCCTTAGTCTTTGCCTTGAAATTTCTAGCAAACCAAATCGTGAAATTTTATTTGTTTGAATTCTTGCCTTGTCATGCTTTAATTCATCCCGCATTTTATTTTCGACACTTCTTTGATTTTTTTGATTTTCCATATCAATAAAATCAATCACTATAAGACCACCGATATCTCTAAGTCTTAATTGTTTTGAAATTTCTATTGCAGCCTCAATATTTGTATTGAAGGCAGTACTTTCGATATCTCTTCCTTTTGTTGATCTACTTGAATTGACATCAACTGATACTAGTGCTTCTGTATGATCAATGACAATGGCACCCCCAGAAGGAAGCTGAACCTCTCTTAGAAATGCTGATTCAATTTGGTTTTCAATACCATATTTTGTAAAAAGAGATATTTCTTCATCATAGAACTTAATTCTATCTGCATAATTAGGCATAACATGTGACATAAATTGATGTGCTTGGTCATAAATTGATTGTTTATCAATAATGATTTCTTCAATATCAGTATTAAAGTAATCTCGAATAGCACGTACCACCAAGTTGCTCTCTTGGTAAATTAAAAAGGCACCAGATTGAGCCTCTGCAGCTCCCGCAATTGCAGTCCACAATTGATTTAAGTAATCTAGATCCCATTGAATTTCCTCTACTGAAGCACCAATCCCAGCTGTTCTACCAATAATGCTCATACCTTTTTTTACTTTTACTTGAGAAAGTACCTCTTTAAATTGAACTCGCTCATCCCCTTCAACTCTTCTTGAGATACCTCCGCCATCATTATTATTTGGCATTAACACAATATATCTTCCAGCAAGAGACAAATAGGTTGTTAAGGCTGCACCTTTGTTACCTCTTTCATCTTTACTTACTTGAACGACTAGCTCTTGACCCTCATTTATTACATCTTTAATTGAAATACTTTTTTTTCTAGATTTTTTTGAATATAAATCAGGTGATATTTCCTTGAAAGGGAGAAACCCATGCCTATCAACTCCATAATTGACAAACGCAGCCTCAAGTGAAGGTTCTATTCGGGTGACTACAGCTTTGTATATATTACTTTTTCTTTGTTCTTGATTTCCTCTTTCAAAGTCAAGGTCCTCAAGTTTGTTTTCATTAATTGTTGCAACTCTAAGCTCCTCAGATTGAGTAGCATTAAATAGCATTCTTTTCATTTTAATCTCCAATTTATGTTTGAAGATTTTATATAAAAGAATATAGGCGAAAATATAAATAATGGACTCAAATTATTTGAGTCATCCAACAATAAACTAATTACTTTTTAAGTTATATATAACATTACTTATAATATTTTTTATTCTAATTAAATCTTTCTACTATATTTTTTTTTAAAATCTTTTTTGTTGTCTGCTTCTTTTATATTTTTTTTAAATAGGTGCGCAGACCAAACCTCGAATTCTTTGTTTATGTATAATTCAGATCATAATAGCATTTTTACACTATTGCATAGCTAATCTGTGCTTTAAGTATAAGTTATAATTTAAATGAAAACAAACAATGGATAACTTTATAGAAAAACAGGTAACGTATAAAAATATTGACGAAAGTAGCGTTGACCAAAAAATAGATAATTATTTAATTAAGATTCTTAAGGGTGTACCTAAAGGACATATATACAAACTTTTAAGAACTGGACAGATAAGGGTAAATAAAAAAAGGGTTAAAACTGAGTATAAGCTCTGCCAAGATGACATAGTTCGAATTCCACCAGTAGATTTCAAAGAAAAAATTTCCCCGAAAAATTTAAAAATTGATAAACATACAAAAAATTCAATCACAAACAATATTTTATTTGAGGATGATTTCCTCCTTGTAATCAACAAACCTTTTGGTCTTGCAGTTCATGGAGGTAGTGGCTTAAGTTATGGCGTTATTGAATTACTAAGACAGATTTATTCTGGTGAAAAATTTTTAGAGCTTATTCATCGTCTTGATAAAGAAACTTCCGGGGTGCTATTAGTTGCAAAAAAAAGGGTTGCCTTGGTCGAAATCCAGAAACAGATTAGAGAAAAAAGAATTCACAAAAAATACCAAGTTGGTATCTCAGGTATATGGAAGGAAAAACAGAAGATAGTTGATTTAAATTTACTTAAGATATCAAAGGGTGATGGGCAAAAAGTAATTGTGACTAAAAATAATAAAGAAGTACTTAATTCAAAAGAATCTAGATCTGTTTTTTTCTTAAACAAACATTTCAGAAAATATAGCTTATTGGATGTCAAATTAATTACAGGCCGAACTCATCAGATTAGAGTTCATTTATCTCATTTAGGGTTTCCTGTTTTAGGAGATGATAGGTACGGTAACTTTAAGATAAATAAAGAGTTACAAAAAAATGGATTTAAGAGAATGTTTTTACATGCACTTGAATATGGATTTATTCATCCTAAAAGTAAAGAAAAAGTCTTAATTTCTGCACCTCTTCCAGAAGAGTTATTAAACTTTGTGAATTTAAAATAATCTTAAGCAAAATAGCTATTAAAATAAATATTTTATGAAATCACGATTTGAATTAATTATTTTTGATTGGGATGGGACATTATCCGATTCAGTTGGCCATATAACTGATCTAATGATCCAGTCTTTCATTCTTCATAATATAAAACCACCAACAAGAGGTGAAGTTGCTGATATTCTTGGAATTAAGCTTAGCCAAGCTTTTGATATTCTCTTAAGAGAGAAGGATCAAAGCGCTAGTGAATCAATTTTAAATTCATACATCAACTTATACAATAAAAATTGTAATACACTTAAATTATTTGATGGAGTTGAGTTAGGCATTAAAGAGCTATTTAGATCGGGATATAAAATTGCAATCGCAACAGGGGGCGGAAGAAACTACTTGGATAGTTGCCTTAAGCAAACTTCAATTAAAGATAATATAAGTATTACAAAGACCTCTGATGATTGTTTTTCAAAACCTCATCCTCAAATGTGTAAAGAAATTATGGATGAATTAATTATTGAGCCTGAAAAAAGTATATTAATTGGAGATTCAATTCATGATTTACAGATGGCAAAAAATGCGGGGATTGCATCTCTTGCAGTTACCTATGGAGCCCATAATAAAGATGCGTTATCAGTATATAGTCCAATAGGTTTCGTTGATCATGCAAATCTAATATTTGATTGGATAAGAAGGCATGGATAACTCTGTTATTATTAATAAAAATAATTTTAAAAAATCTGCGGATACAATTTTATTTGATATTCCCTCTGCAGAAAACAAAGAGCAGGGTTTTTTGGTTTGGTTTGACGGTGAATTTAAAGCTTACCTAAATCAATGCAGGCATATGGATGTTTGCCTTGATTGGCAACCAAATGAATTTTTTGATGAGGATAAAAAATTTATTGTTTGCGCAACTCATGGAGCAGTTTACTTGCCATCCACAGGCGAATGTATCTCTGGACCGTGTAAAGGAAAAAGTTTAATTGAACTAAAAGTGTTAGAAAAAAAAAATGAAGTAGTGGTTTTTTTAGATTAGTAAGGATATAAAAAATATGGCTGAAAATAAGAAAGATAATTGGGAACAAAAGACAATTGAAAAGATTGCATCAAATTCACTAATAGAGCAGAGAAGGGCAAGGCGCTGGGGTATATTCTTTAAACTAATCACGCTTTTATATATTGGCATCATTATTTATGGATTTAATTCAATTTCACCTACAGGTATACCTTCAAATGAAAAAATCACCGCCCTTGTGAAGCTTGACGGTGTTATTGGATCAAATCTAGAGGTAAATGCAGATGATGTAATTAAAGGGTTAAAGGAAGCTTACGATCATCAGGGAACAGAGGCTGTTATTTTGTCAATCAATAGCCCTGGTGGAAGCCCTGTTCAATCAGGAATTATAAATGATGAAATTAAAAGATATAAAGTAACTTATCCAGATATTCCAATATACGCAGTGGTAGAGGATATTTGTGCATCTGGTGGCTACTATATAGCCGTAGCTGCAGATCAAATATTTGTAAATAAAGCAAGTATTGTAGGGTCTATAGGGGTTCGCATGGATGGTTTTGGTCTTGAAGAATTAATAAAGAATATTGGTGTGGAGCGTCGTTTGTTAACAGCAGGTAAAAACAAAGGCATGCTAGATCCTTTTCTCCCCATCGTTCCAGAGCAAGAAGAATTTGTTCAAAACCTCTTAAATGAAATTCATGAACAATTTATCGCGGTAGTTAAAGAAGGGAGAGGCGAGCGCCTAGCAAATGATCCTCAAATATTTTCAGGTTTGTTTTGGGATGGTAATTCAGCAATTAAATTAGGTTTAGTAGATAACCTAGGTTCTATTAGGTCGGTTGCTCGTGATATTGTAGGCAATGAAAATATCATTGACTTTACAACTAAAGCCTCGTTTGGAGAAAGACTCGCAGAGAAATTTGGTGCCGGTATTGGGACTTCTTTTAGTAGTACTATTATTAATAAAATAAAAAATAATACTGTTATAAAATAATAGTTTAAGTATTATTATTTATGTAGTTTATTAGATTATTAGTTGATGAATCGAATGTTTCTGAATGCTGTTTTGATTCAAGTTTTGGCAAAACAAGTTTGGCTATTTGTTTTCCATATTCAACACCCCATTGATCAAACGAGTTGATATTCCAAATAATGCCTTGGGTAAATATTTTATGCTCATAAATTGCAATTAGTCTTCCTAAAGATTTAGGAGATAAGGACTCAAATAATATCGAATTTGAGGGCCTATTTCCTTCAAATATACGATGAGAAACTAGATTCTTTAAACTAGGGTTATCCATAATTTCATTTTTCATTTCATTTTCTACATCAGATATACTTTTACCGATCATTAAAGATTGTGTTTGAGCAATAAAATTAGCTTGAAGAATTTTATGATGATCATTTTTGTCATCTGCTAGCTTATAGTTCGAGTGCAAAGGCATAATAAAATCACAAGGAGTAATTTGAGTTCCTTGATGAAGAAGCTGATAGAAAGCATGCTGCCCATTAGTTCCAGCTTCACCCCAAAGAATAGGCCCGGTCTTTTGACATACTTTTTTGTTATCACGCCCAATAAATTTCCCATTGCTTTCCATATCTGCTTGTTGAAGATAAGAGGGTAATTTAGCTAAACAATGATCATATGGTAGAACTGCAAAAGTAGAAAAATTAAAAAAATTGATATACCAAATACCAATAAGTGCCATCATTACAGGAATATTTTCTTCTAAGGGTGCAGATATGAAATGATTATCAGCTTCATAACCTCCCTCAAGAATTTGTTCAAAATTTTCCATTCCAATAAAAATAGCTATCGACAATCCAATTGATGACCACATAGAATATCGACCACCAACCCAATCCCATAAAACAAATACATTTTCAGCATGAATTCCAAAGTCTTCAGCGGCTTTCTCATTACTTGAAATAGCAACAAAGTGATTTTTTATAAACTCATTATTTTTAGCTTTTTTTATAAACCAGTCTCTTGCGGAAAATGCATTAGTCATAGTTTCCTGAGTAGAAAAAGTTTTTGAAGCAACTATAAATAGTGTTGTTTCAGGGTCACATTTTTCAAGAGTTTGTGATAAGTCTGCTGCATCCACATTAGATACAAAATAAGGAGATATGTCCTCAGATCCAAAAGGTCTTAGTGCATCGCAAACCATCGACGGACCAAGGTCTGATCCACCAATTCCAATATTTACAATAGACTTTATTTTTTTTCCGCTAAATCCCTTCCAAACTCCACTCCTTATTTCTTCTGATAACTTTCTAATCTTTGAAAGTTCGTGATTTACCAAGGGCATTACATCTTCACCCTCAACCTTGATAGGTTTATTCGCACGGTTTCTTAAGGCTATATGAAGTGCTGCTCGATTTTCAGTAAAGTTTATTTTTTCACCTGAGAATAAACGACCTCGCCAATCTTGAAGGCCAGCTTTTTCTGCAAGTGCGATAAGTAATTTTTTCGTTTCGTCCGTAATTCGATTTTTAGAAAAATCAAACAAAAAATCATTTAACTGAAGATGATTTTTATCAAACCTTTCAGGGTCGCTCATAAACAAATCTCTCATATGAGAGTTTTTTATATCTTTAAAATGATTTTCTAGTGCGCCCCACTCAGCTGTTTTTGTTATTTCGGCCATATGATATTTTTTTTTTCGATGGGCAGTATTGTACCAAACTTTGCTTAATTTTTATTGCAAGTTTTTATCTGATTGTTCTTTTATAGCCCAATTAATATGTTCTTTAACCATTGGAGAGGTATCTGATAATCTTTTATTAAGTAATAATAAAATCTCTTTTGATTTTTTTGCATTACCTAAGCCTATGGCAATATTTCTTAACCAACGCTCGTAGCCCAATCTGAGAATAGCACTTCCATTAAATAGCGTTTCAAATTTTTCCTTTGATAATTTAAAGCTTTCTATCAATGAAATGGTGTGCAAGTTTTTTCTGATTAAAAAATCATGCTCGTTTGTTACTTTACTATATTTATTCCAGGGGCAAATTAATTGGCAATCATCACAACCATAAATTCGATTACCAATAGCCTTTCTATACTCTAACGGTATAACACCTTTGTGCTCGATTGTTAGGTAAGAGATACATTTTCTTGCATCAAGCTTATATGGAGCGATAATTGCCTTTGTTGGGCATATATCAATACATGCTTTACATGAACCACAGTGATTACTTAATTTACTATCAGTGGGAAGTGGAAGATTAATAAAAATTTCACCCAAAAAAAACCAAGACCCATGATCTTTATTTATTAACAACGTATGCTTTCCTCGCCAACCCAAGCCTGCTTTTTCTGCTAACTCAACCTCTAAAACAGGGGCGCTATCTGTAAAAACTCTAAACTCAACTGAATGTTCTTTAACCTCAGCTTTTATTTTTTCACTCAGTTTTTTTAATTTGGATCTGATCACCTTATGATAATCTCTTCCTAATGCATACCTTGATATGTAAGCCTTGTCTTTATTCTTTAAAGTTGACCTTGTGTTTCTGTCGTTTGGAAAGTAATCAATTCTTGCACTAATCACTCTTAAAGTGTTTGGGACTAATTTTTTTGGATTAAATTTAAGATCACTATGCCGCTTTAAATAACTCATATCCCCCTGAAAGTTTGATTTTATCCAATCTTGGTAAGGTTTTTTTGCATGTTCTAAATTAATATCAGATATACCAATCTGATCAAATCCTAAGCCCAAACCAATGCTTTTAATTTTTTTTGCAATTCTCTTCATGATTATCTGTTCATTCATAGTTAAAAATAATAAACTAAAAACATGAATAAAGAGATTTCAATTTTTTTAGAAAATGAAAAAAATACATCAGAATTAGGTTTAAAACTATCAAAAATACTCTCCCCAGGATTATTATTTTTTCTTAAAGGAGATTTGGGGGTAGGAAAAACACATCTTGTAAGGTCAATATTTTTTGGCCTGGGCTACAAAGGTAAAGTTAAAAGTCCTTCATACAGTTTGTTTGAACATTACAATATTGGAGCTATGAATTTTAACCATTTTGATTTATATCGATTTCAAACTCCAGAGGAATGGCTTTCTGCAGGATTTAATGAGTATATAAATGAACATGATATAACAATTATAGAGTGGCCAGAAAAAGCTGATGGTATCTTATGTTCTCCTGATATCGAGATTGAAATGATTTACGATAATGAGATTAGTAGAACGGCGTTTATTAGAGCAAAATCAAAAAAGGGTGAGGTAATTTGCAGAGGATTAGTTTGAGACATTGTATTTTATTTATTTTATTATTAATTAGCTCATTTAATAGCTTTTCAGCAAATGAAGTCAAAGAAACTCGCTTATGGCCCGCTCCAGATTACACTAGAATAACGATTGAATCATCTGCCAAAATAAACAATGACCAGATGATGCTAAAGAACCCTGAAAGAATCGTAATTGATTTAAAAGGGATATCTGTGAATAAAGCTTTAAAAGATCTCTCTTCAAAGTTAAAGCAAAATGATCCAAATATTTTAAATATACGTGTTGGGCAGTTCACACCAAAAGTTTCGAGGATAGTTATTGACCTAAAAAAGTCTGCCAGGGTAAAGATTTTCTCACTACCTCCAGTTGCTCCCTATAAAGATAGGTTGGTTATTGATGTTTATCCTGCGTCAAATGATAAATTATCTAACCTCCTAAATAAAATAGAAAAAAAACAAATTGAACAAAAGAAAACACCAGTAATAAAAGAAAAGCCAAAAAAGAAAAAACAAGTTGTCGTTGCAATTGATGCTGGTCATGGAGGAGAAGACCCCGGGGCCATTGGTAAATATGGAACAAAGGAAAAGAAAATCGTACTTCAAATTGCAAAAAAATTAAGTAAATTAATCAATGCTGACCCTAAAATGAAAGCATACTTAGTGAGAGATAGTGATTATTTTATCCCATTGAAGAAAAGAGTTTCTAAAGCGAGAAAGGTTAAAGCAGATATTTTTATTTCTATCCATGCCGATGCTTTTAGGAAAAGAAATGTCAGTGGTTCTTCGGTATTTGCACTTTCAGAAAAGGGGGCCACTAGTGCTTTTGCTAAATTTATTGCCAATAAAGAAAATGAAGCAGATTTGATTGGGGGCGTGAGTATTGATGATAAAGACCCTTTGCTAGCTAAAACTTTATTAGATCTTTCACAATCAGCAACTATTAATGACAGCCTCAAGCTCGCAAACTTTGTTTTAAAAGAAATTAAAAAAGTTAATAACCTTCATAAAAAGTATCCAGAACAAGCAGGATTTGCAGTATTGAAGGCTCCGGATATCCCATCTATTCTGATTGAAGCTGCTTTCTTAAGTAACCCACAAGAGGAAAAGCAACTTAAAACAGCCAAATTTCAAAATAAATTAGCTAAGGCAATTTATCTGGGTACCAAAGAATATATTAAGTCTGGAGTTTCCATTGCCTCAACAAATGATCCTGATAATTAATTAAATGAACAAAAAGATATTTATCATAGGTCCAACTGCTTCAGGCAAAACGGAACTTGCAAAAACCATAAATGATCATTTTAATACCGAAATTATTAGTGTAGATTCAGCACAAATATATCAAGGTATGGATATCGGCTCTGCAAAACCAAGTGTATCTGAATTAAAAAAATATCCACATCATTTAATAAATTTGATAAAACCTACAGAGAATTACTCAGTCAGCAGATTTAAAGAAGATGAATCTAAGGTCTCAAAAGGGATTATTAAAAATAAAAATATACCCATGCTTGTCGGTGGCACGATGCTTTATTTTAATTCTTTAGAGTATCCAATGGATGATATCCCATCCTCATCTGATGATATAAGAAAAAGGGTAGATGAGGAGGTAGAGCAATCTGGCCTAAATAATTTATATAAAAAGTTACAAAAAATAGATCCGGAATCCTCAAAAAAAATTATGCCAAATGATAAACAAAGGCTCACGAGAGCAATGGAGGTTTATTATTTAAGTGGTAAACCAATTTCATCTTTTCATAATAAAAATAAAATACCTCAGTCTGAGTTTAATTTTTTAAAAATAGGCTTAATGCCGAAAGACAGGAATGAGCTTCATAAAAAAATTAAATTAAGAACAGAGAAAATGTTTGAAAAGGGTTTTTTGAATGAGGTTAAGGCCCTGGTAGAAAAATACCCAGATTTAAATAAAAATCATGCATCAATGAGATCTGTTGGGTATAGGCAAATATTTAATACCCTAAATCAAAAAATTAAAATAGAGGAATTAACAGAGATGATTGTAATTGCAACAAGACAGCTAGCTAAAAGGCAATTAACTTGGATGAGAAGTATGAATGGATTACTTCTCTATGATCCATTTGATAAAAAAAAAGACGCCTTAGTGATAAATAAAATAAAGAAATTTCTTGAAAATTAGCCCATTAGATTTATTAATTTTCTTTCAAAGTCTAAAGTGAAATTTTTTGGCTTAAATAAATTACTACTTTCTTTTTGAGCTAAAATCTTTTGCTTCAATCCTGAGAGTTTATCTGGATGTATAGCTAAATCGATTGCCAATTCTTCATATTCAGCAATTGATGAAACAATTAGTTCTGGGCAACCAATTTCAGTAAGAATGCTACCAGCAACTCTACTTGCAAAAGTTTCCCCAGAAAGAGAGATGATAGGACAACCCGCCCATAGCGCATCACTTGCCGAAGTATGTGCATTATATGGGAATGTATCAAGGAATAAATCAATGATTTGGTGTCGCTGGATATGCTCATCAAAATCTACTTTTTTAGCAAAAATAATTTTATCCTCTGTAATCTGAAATTCATCTTTAGCAAATCTGCGAAGGTTAGTTTCACAAGCATTATTTGTGGTTAGAAGCCACAAAATTGAATTTGGAACCTTTTGCAATAATCTCATCCATACTGAAAACATATCTTTTGTAATTTTTAATGATTGTCCAAATGATGCAAAGATAAGTTCACTATTTTCAAATCCATAATCTTTTTTTGTAACATCTCTAAGTGAAGGCCTATTTGCAATATTGGGTTGGTAGCATCCGCTCAAATACATAATATCTTCCGCATAATTACTCTTTTCTGAGTCAGGGATGACATACTTATCCGCCAATAAATAGTCATATAATGGTTTCTTATCAAGCCCACCCATAGTGCCTGGATACCCTAGCCAATTTATATGAAATTTTGCTGGTCTTTGTGCAGCTAAAAATGATCGACTATTTTGTGTATACCCTGTGAGATCAATTAATATATCAACCATCTCCTCTTTCATTAAGCCTATAACTTTCTCATCATTCATTGCTGTTATATTGAAATAAGCATCACTTATTTTTTTAAATTCCTCTAATTGATCTGAGCCATCCTGTAACCCAGAGTAAAAAAGCTTAACTGTAAACTTCTCTCGGTCATGATTTATTAAGACATCTTTTATTAAATAATAAAGAGGGTGTAATCGAAAATCAGAAGAAAGATAACCAATGGTAATTTTTTTTCTGTTATTAAAATCTGACTTCTTAAGTATCTCAATTTTTGATTGTTCTAACCACGCGTTTGCAACATTTAAATGATTTTTATTTAAAATTTCTGGCATTGAAAATAGAGCAAAGGGAGATATTTTTCCATTAATTTTATTTTCAGTTATCTCCTTAATTTTTAAAAACATGCCTTCAATACCATTCCATGAACAAATGCTTTGCTTAAGATGGGTTAGTTGGATGAATGTATGAGTCAAACTTGGATTTATTGAAAGTGCCTTTTCATAAGCATTAATGGCTTCTTCAGTTTTATAGATTCTTTGTAAAGCATTACCTAGATTATTGAAGGTATTAGGGTCTTCATTTAGCTTAATAGATTTTTCGTATACTTTTATTGCCTCATTATATTTATCTTGATGGAATAGGGCGTTCCCAAGATTAAAAAGATATGAGGCATTATGCTCACTATAGCTAATCGCTTCCTCAAATGCGCTAGTAGCCATATCAAACTTTCTCTCACGAAAATAAGCATTACCAATTTTGTTTAAACAAAAACTTAAAGCTTCAATAACATGGCTATTATCTTTTAACGCATAATGGCTTCTTCTAAAAAAACCAGCTGCCTCTTCATAATCTTCGATCGAAGCATATAGGTTGCCAATTTCAATTTGGAGAAATATATTTCTCGAATCTTCCCGCCAAGCTGCTTTATAAAGCTCTATGGCAGCATGTATTTCCCCATTTTTCTCTTTAGCTTGCGCTGCTTTAATTAATTTACTTGTCATATGGTATTTAAAAGCATTTGTTTTCTGAGCCCAATTTTTTTAAACCAACTCCTATATGGGTTTAGATAATTTAAAAAAAATTCATCTTCAGATGATTCAGTCGAATCAATCATTGAGGCCAATGACTTTGAAATAAAGGGAGCAAGCGTATAACCTCGTGATCCATATCCAATATTTATAAAAAGATTAGGGTAGTAACTTAATTCATTGAGTGAATGAGGTTTTTTATTTAGATCATTTGAATTATCAAGTACCTTACCCACAATAGGATTTCGATCATGAGTAACAGCTCTCATACCAACCCAACCCTTAACAATAGATTTATTTTGATCAAAGCGTTCCCCACCTAATTTTTTATAAGTTTTGAGATTTTTTTCAAAATCACTTACTGATAATTCTTTATTTTCATTATCTCTTTCATAAGTCGATCCAAAAATATCTAACCCCTCGACATTAGGAATTAAATATCCTTTATCAGAGATAATTTCTTTGTATTTAGTATTTCCGTTACTGGGAAGCCAATTAATTTGGCCTCTATTTTTTTTAAGATATATATCTTTAAATAAATCAATCTTATTAATTGAAAATGAATTGCAAAATATAAGGTTTGAGGCATTGTAATTATTTGAATTTTGACAACTGATAATCCATTGAGCTTTTTTTTGACCAATTTTAACAACACTTGATTTCGGAATAAATTTTATATTCTTATGTTTAATGAGAGTTGAGCAGAGCTTTTTTGGTGAAACCCAACCACCATATTTAAAATAGATACCAGCTTTATCATCAATACGATATTTTTTTTTAATAATTTCTTTTTGTAAGTATTTAAAAGCAGATTTTTCAATATCAAGGGAAGCAACTTTTTCTATTAGTTTTTCTGACTCATTTTCTTCATAAAGTTTTACAACTCCATCCATAAGAGAGTCCTTTTTTGAGAAATTAAAGTCCTTTATAAGTTGGTATGAGAATTTAGAGGCTTTGGTCATTAGAGCGTTATAACTTGTATTGTTTAACATAAAATGAGGTGACACCTCAACAGCTTTATTGAAAAAAATTTCTATCTCATCATGATTATTATCATCTAACAACGTTACCTGATAATCTCTCTTAGCTAATTGAAAAGCTAGGCTAGAGCCCGCAATGCCTGCTCCCACGATTAGAGCTGTTTTATTGTCAATGCTCATAAAGAATTTCTATAGCCTGGCTTAGTAATATGTAAGTGAACATCGCTAATAACCTTCTCTTCAAAGCCTCCCTCACAGTAGGCAAAATAAAATAGCCACATTCTTAAAAATTCATCATCAAATCCTAATTTTTGAATTTTTTGTTTATTTTTTATAAAGTTTTTTCTCCAATCTGCAAGTGTTCTTGCGTAATGACACCCAATATCTCTTATCTCATTGATTACTAAATCAGTTGAGTTTGTGAGGCTATTTTGGATTGCAGTAAGGGAAGGAATGCAGCTTCCTGGAAAAATATATTTTTGAATAAAATCAACTGATTTAATTGAATGTGAATATCTTTGGTCTTTGATAGTAATTGCTTGTATTAATGCATCACCTTCTTTTTTGAGCAGCCGACTGATTACTTTGAAATATTCATCATAAAATTGGTGGCCCACAGCTTCAATCATTTCAATTGAAACAAGCTTGTCGTATTTCCCATTAAGTAATCGATAATCTTTTAGTAAAACCTTTATTTGTTTACTAAGGCCCATAGCCTTAATTTTATTTTTTGTATAATTATATTGCTCAATGGATATCGTAGTGGTTGTTACTTTACAGCCATAATTTTTCGCGGCATATATCGCAAAGCCACCCCATCCCGAACCTATTTCAATAACATGGTCAGATTTACTAAGGTGAAGTTTTTTACATATAACATCCAACTTATGCGCTGCAGCATTTTCTAAAGTTGTACTTTTTGTTTTATATATTGCTGATGAATACATCATCCTTTTATCTAAAAATAATTTAAAAAAATTATTACTCAAGTCGTAATGGCGGGATATGTTTTTTTTACTGCCTTTGACTGTATTTTCATTTAATTTATGAATAACTTTTAAGATAGGCTGAAAGAGAAAACTAAAAAAGTTTTCAAGCTTATCTTGGGCCTCAGTATTCCGTGCTAAAACTCGGATAACTTTTGTCAGGTTTGGGCTGCTCCATTCTCTTCTGATAAAAGATTCACTTGCCCCAATAGACCCACCAAAAAAAATACTTTTATAAAAGTTGGGATTTAAGACAATAATTTTTGCTGTGAGCAGTTTGGGGTTACCATACCTCTTTATTGATTCACCGTCCTCTATGATTACATGCGCATCATCAATTTGACTGAGTTTTTGATGAATGACTTTTTTATAAAATTGATTCATATTATGGATGAGGATAAAACTTTACTTTTTTAAAATATAATATTAATGCATTCCAATAAATACTGATAATCGCTTTTAAGCTCATCGGAAATGATAGAAATAAAAGCTTATTTAATGCATAAGTGCTCCATGCTTGATTGGTTAATCTCAATGAAGCATTGAAATATTTTTTTTGGTCTTTGAAGCATTCCATTGATACAAATAAAAAATCTTTGGGCTCAGTAAACCTCCAATTATATTCAAGATCCATCGGAAGAAAAGGAGAGACGTGAAAGGCTTTTTTAAATACAAAGTTTTTTGTGCCTCCCCTTATTTTCTTACAGTCATGAACATATGCGTGAGTTTCCTCCCATGGGGTATTTGTTATGTGTGAAACGATTGTTATTAGTTTTTTATTGTTATCGAAACAGTAATAAAAACTAACTGGATTAAAGCAGTAACCAAAAAATCTGATGGTGGTAAGAAGGAAGATTTTTCCATTCACTTTATAATTAAGTTTTTTTGAAACTAATTTAACAATCTCATCTTTAAGGGGTTTAGCTGGATCTCCAAAAAAATCTTTTCTATAGAATGCTGCTACATTAAATTTTTCGTAACTCCAAAAAAAATTTTTGCTAAAAGCACTTTCAATATCATCAATGTCAAGAAATAACATTGACGTTTTATAGGTAAAGGAGTGATGGGCGTCTTTTATTCTTGAATGAGAAATAGTCCCTTTATATATTGAATGCATTTGATTACTTTATAATTCCTTCAAAAATTTTGACTGCTTCGTAGGCGCTTTTAACACCATCCTCATGAAAACCTTTCCCCCAATATGCACCTGCATAAAAAGATCGATTTTTACCTGAAATCTTTTTATTATTTTTTTGAGCAAAAATACTTTCTTTAGAAAATTTTGGATGCCCATATTCTAATTTTTTTATTATTTTTTCTTTTGGTATAGGATTTTTTGGATTTAAGGTCACTAAAAGATCATCTTTGGACTTAATATTTTGTAGAATATTCATGTTGTAAGTAAGTGTAACGGGTGATTCTTTTTGGCTATCTATATTGTAATTCCATGCAGCCCAAGATAATTTATTTTTAGGCATCACATTGCTATCGGTATGAAGAATGACATTATTTTGTTGATAGGGTAAGGCTTTAAGAATTTCAACCTCATTGGTTGTTGGTTTTTCTAGAATTTCAAGCACCTCATTGCTATGGCAAGCAAAAAAAACGTAATCATATTTCTCTTTAGATTGATTATCTTCAATCTCAATATAATCTTTATTTCTCACTACACTTTTTATTTTACTATTCAATCTAATATTATTTTTAAAGTAACTAGTTAATTTTTTAACATATTCTTGAGAACCACCTTTTATTGTGAGCCATTGGGGACGATCATTTATAGAAAGCATGCCGTGATTTTTAAAGAAAGATATAAAAAAATGTGCAGGAAAATTTAGAATCGTTTTGATATCTGATGACCAGATAGCTGCCCCCATCGGGAGAATATAATTATCACAAAAATACTCAGAATAATTATTTTTTTTAAGATATTGATTAAGAAGAATAGTTTTTGATTTAAGTTTAATGGCCTCTTTATTAAACCTTAAAATTTCAAAAATCATCCTTATAAATTTAAAATTTAAAATGTTCTTTCTTTGAGAAAATAGGCTATTGAGTGATGTTCCATTGTATTCAAAATTGTTCTTTTTTGAAAAAACGCTAAAGCTCATATTACTATTTTCATACTTTACTCCAAGGTTATCGAGTAATGAGGTAAATAAGGGATACGTTTTTTTGTTAAATACGATAAATCCTGTGTCAACATTTATCTTTCTATTGTTAATTACTATACTGTGCGTATGAGAATGGCCGCCTATGCGCTTTTCTTTTTCATATAAAGTTACATCATGATTTTTATTTAAAAGGTAGGCAAGGGTGTTTCCTGAGATCCCTGAGCCAATGACTGCGACCTTCATAGATTAAGGAGAGGGTTTTTGATTAATCTTATTAGATTCGCGCAAAACAGGAGAAATTTTTCTTATATCCCATATTAAACCTAAGAAAGACATAAATTTTAAGAGGTAGTAGGTAATATCAATTTCCCACCAATAAAATCCTTGATTAGCTGATCCAGGGAAATGGTGGTGGTTGTTATGCCAACCCTCTCCAAATGTGAGAAGGGCGATCAGCATATTATTTTTACTAGAATCTTTCGTTTTATATCTTTTTTTCCCCCAAATATGAGCTACTGAATTTACTAAAAATGTGGTGTGATAAAGCAATACGGTGGAAAGAATAAATCCCCAAACAACAAGTTGCCATCCATTTGTCATCAATTGCGGAAAATTTGTACCTAAATACTGTCCGAAAAAGAACAGACCTATACAAGTAATGATTGGAATTAGAATATCAAACCTATCAATGAGTCTTAGTTCAGGGAATCTAATCAATTCTTTTACAAGTTTTTGGTGTGTCATAAAGTTTGCTTTAGATAAAAACCAACCGACGTGACTCCAAAAAAAACCATGTGATTTAGGTGAATGTTTATCATGTTCAGTATCCGAATGGACGTGATGTCCGCGATGATGTGCAGCCCACCAAATAGGACCTCTTTGTACCGCCGAGGCTCCAATAACAGCGAAAATAAATTGTACTATTCGACTTGTCTTGAAAGCTTTATGGGAAAAATAACGATGGTAGAATCCGGTGATGGCAAACATTCTGAGACCATACATTGCGACGAATACAAAAAAAGCTGTGTAACTAAAACCTACAAAAAAAACTGTAAAAATTGCTAAATGGATCAATATGAATGGTATTACCCTGAGCCAATCGACCTCATACTCTCCAAAATCTATTTTTTGGTATTTATTTTCAACGATTCTGTTATCTATTAGACCTAGAAAGTATTTTATGAGCCTCATTCTTGTTCTATTTCTCTATAATCATCTAAGTTATAACCCATTTGCTCTATCATCTCTCTAAATTTAATCATTTCGTCATGAGGTAAACTTTTTGTTCTGGACATCAACCAAACATAGTCAAGTTTATCTCTGGCAACTATAGTCACCTGGTAGTCATTATCAAGGTAAGCAATTTTATACTGCGCTTTAATTGGCCATATAAATTGCATTCCCCATTCAGCATTATTTGTATCAGGAATCACAAAACCTTTCGGATGATAAGTTTTAACTGGCCCATTGACTGACCCTTCGTTAAAAGTGAATGTCGTAGAGATTGATCCGTCTTCATTCAGTTTATATGATTCGATTGCGTTAAAGGCATTTTTTTCTACATAGGACGGAATGTGTGCGAGCACATACCAATCGCCCATAAATTTATCGATATCCACATAATCGACTGTTTTAATCTGAGTTGATTTCATTGCACATCCGCTTAAGATAAAAATTAAAAAAAATTGTTTAATAATAGTCATTTATAAAATTTATTTAAAGTTAAATATTAATTTAGAATCTTACTTTTTCTTAAACCAAGGGAAAAACATCGAGGTATCTTGTATGTATTTTTCATACCCTGGTCTTCTACTGACGATTGTGCTTTCTAATAGTTCCGCACCGGATACCTTAAATAATAGCAGACTCATAAGTAAAGGAGATAAAATAGTAAAAGAATATAGTCCATTAAATGAAATTAGATAAATACCCCACCAAACCAAAAATTCACCAAAATAATTGGGGTGTCTCGAGTGATACCATAATCCTTGATCCATAACTTGGTTTTTATTGTTTTTGAGAAATCTTGAAAGTTGCCAATCAGCAATCGCTTCATAAGCTAAACCAAAAAAAGCAATTGAAATCCCGATAATGGATATAGGGTTGATCGATAAATTATCCGTATAGATTGGAATAATTGATATCATCAGGACTGATGCCATCATCGCTTGTAACCAGAAAATTATATAAAGGCTTTTATATTTAAAAAAAGGCTCATTATTTTGTCTAATCACCTGATATCTTTTATCTTCTTGCTTTCCCCAATTTCTTTTAGTCAGATATAGAAATAGTCTCAATGACCATAAAATTATAAAAAATGAAAAAATTAATTCTATTGAGTTTAAAGGAAATTTTTGAATACAAACCACTGATCCTAATAGTGGGAAAAGAGCCCACATACTATCAACATGAGTCACATTTTTTAAATACAGACTTAGTGCCCATCCAACTAGGCCGAATGCAAGAAAATACATAACAATCGTAATATATGTATCAAGCATTTTTATTCAACTTGTTTGCGATAATTAATAATATAGGTGTAATTACCGCCCAACCTATACTTAGAGAAATAATCGAATTTGTACTTAATAAAGAGATTGCACCTAATTTCTCACCAGCAATATAGGCCAATGGACCACCTAAAGCTCCAAAGAGGATAGACAAATATATTTTTTGACTGAGCCACGCTAAGCTATGATTAAGAGTCATTGCAAAAATCATCCATAACATTACGATCCAAATTGGCGTAAGTGGGTAGGGGAGTCCCGGATCGTTATATAAAATTAAGTTAAAATTTAGAAGTGCCCCATCAAACAAAAGCCCGAATATACCTGCAATTACAATAAGTTTTAATTCTAATAATCTATTTTTTATGAGTGCAAAATGTATAAGTAATATCACTAAAGAAATCGCGAGGGCAGGATAAGTTTGATCATACGCTGCCCCTAATACACAGATAAACCATGCGGCTTGAAAAAGAATGAAATTTGTTATCTTAAATATCATTTTTTGAATAAATAATGACCAACACGCCATTCGGCTCCATTTTTAAATCCCCATAATTCTGCACAAGCCATAAAGAAGATTCTCCACCTTTGAAACCACATTTCACCCGCTTTTTCACCATAAGTTGTTTTTAAAACTGGCAATACTTTAGCTTCATTCTTATCAAGGTTTGCTAGCCATGCATTTGCTGTTTTTTCATAATGTATACCAGGCCAATCCCACTGATTAATCAGTTTCAAGTTTTCTTGAAAATAAAGGGGTAAGTCCTTAGATGGCATCATGCCACCAGAGAAAAAATATTGGCTCATCCAATCATCATCGCCTTCAACTTCAAAAAGGTAAGGCTGCGATTGATGCACAAATATATGCATGAAGAACATCCCTTTCGGTTTGAGCCAAGTTGAGATATTTTTAAAGAGTTGCTTGTGATTTCTCATATGTTCAATCATCTCAACTGAAACAACCCTGTCGAATTTATCTTTTGTAGAAAATTGATTCATATCTTCGGTGATTACTTTTATATTTTTTAATTTTCTTTTCTTTGCCTCATTAAGAATATATGATTTTTGAGATTTTGAATTTGAAACAGCAGTGATTTTACTTTTAGGGAAGTTTTTAGCCATCCAAAGCGTTAACGATCCCCACCCACACCCGAGCTCTAGAATTGTTTGGCCATTTTCAAGGCATGCATGATCTGAGGTTAATTTAAGAGATAAACTCTCCGACTGGTTAAGGCTGTTCGTTTTTTCATCCCAGTAGCAAGAGCTATATTTTTTCTGCCTTCCTAGACAATAATCATAGAACTTTGAAGGCACTTCATAGTGCTGCTCATTGGCTAATTCAGGAACAAGTGCAATAGGGGAATTATTCATTTCCTTAACAAAGCCCATTTTTTTTTGATGGTTCTTTTCAATATCTTTATCGACGAGCGAAGCTATTCTTTTTTTCAAAAGTTGCCTAATGCCAAACCTGATAAGAAAATCAGGAAGCAGACGGCTTTCAGATATTTTGATTAGTTTTTTAATCATATTAATATTTCTTATGACAATAAATTATGAGTTTAGTTAAATTTTTAACTATTTTTAAAAATGGTAAGTTTTACCACTTGGAATTTATAAATTTAATTTTAATAATTGAGTTATAACTTTTTTCATTATAGAGCAAATGAAAGGGGTGTGATTTGTAATTTTAAAAATTTATATATAATTTTAGGTATAATTTAAAAAAAATATGGATACAAAAAATTAAATGTTAGATGAAGTTATAAGTTTCTATAGTTTCTTAGGTTTGAATTTTGAGTTGACGGCAGCATTGTCTATTCTTCAGGTGGTGTTGATTATTTTTGCCTTAGCTTTTGTTGCTCACTTTATAACTAAAAATGTCATCATAAAGCATCTAAGAAAAACATTTCTATTCAGAGAAAATGTTATCAAAGAAGTTTTTTTTGAATTTAAACCTTTCGAAAATGCCGCACATTTAGTAGCCGCTATTGTAATTTATTCATTCGCTGATCTCATAACCACTGATGATTCAAGTATTTCATGGATTAATGAATCTGTTGGATGGTTAGAGGAAGGCGGAGTTATTTACGCTACTTTGGCTATTATTTGGTTCTTTATGGCATTTATAAATTTATCCAATAGCTATTATGAAAGAATAAAAAAAGATCACCAACCTTCAATTAAAGGTTATCTCCAATTAGTAAAGATTATCATTATAGCAACCGCAGTTGTTTTAATTGTTTCTATGTTGCTTGATAAGTCACCGATGGCATTTTTAACTGGTTTAGGTGCTGCTTCAGCAATCATCATCCTTGTGTTTAAAGACACAATTTTAGGTTTTGTAGCCAGTGTACAGGTAGCCTCTTATGACATGGTGAGGGTAGGTGATTGGATAACAATTAATAAATTAAAAGTTGATGGTGATATAGAAGATGTTTCATTGAATACGGTGAAAATTAGGAATTTTGATAAGACGGTAACCACCATTCCAACGTCAGCCCTTATTGAAAATGGTGTACAAAATTGGCGAGGCATGACTGAAACAAAGGGGAGAAGAATCAAACGTTCCATTAATATTGATATTAAAACTATTAAATTTTGTGACGAAACTTTATTAAATAAATTATCAAAAGTAACAAAATTAAAAAAATATATTACTGATAAAACGGAGGAAATTAAGTCTCACAACGCAAAAATTAATGCAAAAAGTGAAGATCTTAATGGAAGAGCTTTAACAAATATTGGGTTATTTAGAAATTATATCTATAACTATCTAAAAGAAAATGAGCATATTAGAAATGATTTAACCTTGTTAATTCGACAACTCCAACCTGGACAAAGCGGTATTCCTATTGAAATTTATGTATTCACGAATGACACTAACTGGGTGAACTATGAGAATATTCAAAGTGATATCTTTGATCATCTTCTAGCAGCTTTACCCATGTTTGAATTAGCAGCTTTTCAGATAATTTCTGATACTAATAAACAATTACCGCATGCATAAAAAAAATCGTTTTTTTTAAAAATTAACAAATCGTTGATATATTTTTTTTGAAAATAATTCTTTAAATGCCGAATATGGACTTTTCTTTTCTTCAGTTAATTGGTGCTATTTTCCTTATCGGGATGATTGTGTTTTTTTATCGGCGTTCGATTTTAAGTATTTTGAATACGCCAAAGGAATCTTTTATGTTATCAATTCCTATAATCCTACTGGGGGTTATGTTTTATTTTTTCTTCAAATTCAAAGGTTTTTAAAAGCAGCTGCCTAGTCTTTAGCAAATCAAACGAGTAAAGCCTTTCTACTGGAGACTTTAAAAAGAAATTAAATTAAGGTTTTCGCTTACTTAAAATCTAATGCTTTATCATTAATTTTCGCTAATTTAAAAATTATCCATTCTAAAACATAGTTTTGATAAAATTTATAAGTCCTATTGGGGAATTTATTCATAGCGCGAAGAATGTAATTGGCCTGAATAGCAGGTTTTGTTTCTTCACCTAAATATCTTGGTGTACAGCTTATATAATTATTTTTATTCATGTAGTTAATGGTTTTACAAATACGCTGACTTACAATTTCACATCTGGCTGTCCAGCTAAAATTTATATAGCCAGCATGTGCAAAAAGATTTGGCATTCCACTAAACATCATCCCGCGATACCAACTGGTATTGTTGATATTTACCTTTTGGTCGTCAACAAATACATCAACGCCACCTAATAATTGAGCATTACCACCGGTAGCCATTACTACAACATCACTATTAATAACTTTACCGCTTTTTAACTTTATACCTTTTTTCTCCCAATTACTGACACCTTCACGAACAACGGATACTTTGTTTAATTCTACCGCTCTAAAGTAATCTTGATCTAAGCTAGAGGCAGGGCGTTGATCCCAAAAATCATAGGAAGGTGTTGTCGTCTCATTATAATAAGGGTCACAAGCTATCATTTTTCTTCTCAGTGACTTTTTAAAAAATCTGCTAGTTAAATAATCTTTCAAAACTTCAAAAGTTTTATAAGTTCTACTGGATCTTTCTTGACTATCAATATCTATGATCCAAGCAGGGCTTCTTTGAACTAGCGTAACTTTTTTTGCTTCTTTTATTATTGAGGGTGCCATGGTAATTGCAGTGCAACCGCTTCCAATAATAGTTACATTTTTATCTTTATATTGAGTGTCTCCCCAAGCTTGCGTATGAACAATTTTCCCCTGGAAGCTACTTTCATTTTTAAATTTTGGTAAGTGTGGATTGTTTCGATCTCGTGATCCAGTACAAAATATTACATATTGGCTTGAATAATTTTTAAGATTTGTTTTTGTGGTCCATTGGTTATGTTTCCACGATGTTGATTCGACTTGTGTATCAAACGCTACATTTTGCTTTATATTAAATTTTTTCGCAGTCTCATCGATATAGTTTTTAATTTCATTACCTTTGCCAATTATCGGACCTTGCCATGGGTTAAAAGTAAATCCATAGGTATACATATCATTATCAGCACGAACGCCAGGAAATCTCATTTGATCCCATGTTCCACCTAGACTACTTCTAGACTCGATAATCTTATAAGTAAGATCTGGAAAGTTTTTTTGCAGGTAATAAGCTGTTGTAATTCCAGCTATTCCAGCACCAATAACAATTACATCAACTTTTTCCATAGTAATACTATATCTTAATTAAGAAATTCTTACGTTGTATCGATATAAAAATGTAAAGAAAGTTCAAAAGGAAGTCAACCTTAGGGGCTCTCATGGAACAAAAATCACAATAACTGTTGATAAACATGTTAGTAAATATAAATATCTTATATAGATAAACCTTAAACCTAATTTGATTAAATATTAGGCAATAGCAATATAATTATGAGATAAATTTGTAATACTTTTTTTAAGAATATTAATTAAAACCCAATCGTATAACTAACATAAGCGGTCTTTGCGCTAGTCGATGTATAAGCAAGCTCTTGGTATTGGGCTTGAAATGAAAGACGTTGTGTTGGAGTAAAGAAGTAATCTGCGCCTGCGGACACAACTGGACGTGTTTTATTATCATCACTATTAACATCAACCGCAGTAATACCTGCGATATTGGTTGCAGTAGCAACTAAGTTATCACTGTCATTATAGATATCTTGCTCAACTCCAACAGTGCCATTAAGGATTAATTGTTCAGTCATCAAGTGTTTTGC